>JGI24159J19872_10009806_pt1 | contig 12553 bp, 7 predicted proteins | sample Ectturendosymbi4_FD_19872 | JGI IMG/M metagenome (IMG submission 19872)
AAGGTTGGAGTTTGAATAGAACGCTAGCTCCACTAGCGACCTTTTTACCTAGGTGTTCTAAGTGGGAGTTCCACGTTAGTTTAGAGTCAATAAGGATCCCTTATTGACTCTAAACTAACGTGGAACTCCCACTTAGAACACCTAGGTAAAACGCCACTGGACACGGTACTACAGTTAAGCAACATGATCAACAGTCAATATAGAATGTTGATCATGTTGCTTAACTGTAGTACCGTGTCCAGTGGCGTAACAAGAGGTTTGAGTCAGGGGGGGAAAACTAAGCTGAAAGGGGCTGCATCAACTGGCTATTTCAATAAATAGTCTGCTTGTCGACGGCGATTGCGTGACGCAGGGCGGATCTAGCCAGTAACGTTAGGAGGGGTGGGATTTCCGTAATATTTGGTAGTCAAGTCTCATTATGTGTTCACCACTGCAAGAGACATAAAGTATACTTCACAAAACTGCTGAGACAGAACAATAGACGGAAGAAAGGTCTCATATCGCGAATGCTGTTTTTCGAATTGTAAAAAATCATGGGGAACAAAGTTACTATCTTACGTTTTAGGGGCGATCGCCCCTGCCGTGTCGTGCTTATTTGCGCGAGCGCTCAGTTCGCGGAATAGAAAATACATGTTGCACCGCAGATAAAAAGCGTTCGCCGCCTGCGTCCATGTCTACCTGCATGAGACCGAAGCGCGCATTAGTCATTAATTTATCGGATTTCAACAGGAGGAGGCGATCGAAAACGACAAGACGTTCCAACAGCTTTTCGAGCAGCTTGCCGGAAAGGTGAGAGCTCCATGATGTTACTGGCCTGAGTCGGTGCCCAAAGAGCATAGTATGTATTTACAATATTCTTCCGTTTTCCACGTCGTGCGCGTTATGAGCCCATGTCGCGTTCTTGAACTCGGTACTCGGATGTACGCGATCCAGTGCTGTGCATTCTCTAGCAGGCTTAACGAGCTTGAAAAAGTCTTTCATTGCCTCCGTTTTGTTTTTACGAGTCGACGGAAGGCGGTAAATAATGCGGTGCTTTTTCACATCTTTTGATTCACAGGCAACCATATGCGTTTACGTGGTTTGCAAGCAGCACGTGGTTCGGCTTGGCGAAGGAATTGTTTTGATTCCAATCGAAGTGAACGAGAACGTTGTGTTTTGTGCGGCCTGCCGGTTTGTTTATTTGCGATACGGCACGTGGTTCACTTTCAAGCAGCTGCATCATGTTTTCGGCTACAGACGTGCCAGTCAAGCGTTGCGTTGGCGATTCAAGTTTGAGACAACGTGGTCGCCATATTGGTTTGAAAAGCATTTGAGGAAACGTGGGAATCGAACGTAATACCTGCTACTTTGCTCGCTATTCTCGTTGCCATAAACTGCGATCCTGTCTTCGAATGTTTAAACATTTTTCAAAACGAACGACGCTAGTGGAAGGGGGCGAAACGAGAATCATAACTGGAAAAACTGAAAAACACTGTCTCTGCAAGTTTATCATGCCGATATTTCGCGACTGGGAAACGAATAAGGCGCTCGGGAAGATCAAGTGCTGTGTCCTGCCTTTGCTACGGCCTCCCTTATGTGCTCCGCAAAACAGGTGCTGACATTTTTCCAGACTGCCTGAACATTAAGCACATGAGGCGCTGTTAACTGTTTTTCCGGTTTCACCGCGCATCAGTATGTTCTTGTTCGAAAGGCTTAATTTCTTGACGCTAACCAGCCGTTCGTTGCAGGATGGAGAAATCGACGCATTCGAACTGCAAGATATCATCAACTCGGTCATGAAGAAAAGTACGAGAACATTTTTATCTTGAGGCACAGCGCAGTGCTAGCACCGCTTTTTCAACTGGAATCTTCAGCCACGTTAGAAATATCTGTAAACGGCCTGCGCGTTATCAATAAGCAGCACTATCTCAAGTGCTGTAAAGCTTACATATAAGTGGAAGCTATGAAGCAAGGGGCAGTTCCATACCCTGCGGTACATCAAAGCAGCGCGTTGAATTCGCGGTGACCTGGGTGGTGGGAAGCAGTGGCGATTCTAGAATGAAAAAACTGGGGGCCACTGCGGGGCCAAGGAAAAAGTAGGGGGGCCAACATAATTGTCTCTCCTGCATGGTGATTTTCCGTTGTAATGAAGGTTGATTTGCTATGATTAACCCCATCAAACAGTGGCGATTCTAGAATTGAAAAGTGGGGGGTCAAGGAAAAAGTCAGGGCGCCAACATAAATGTCTATCTTGCATGGTGAATTTTCGTTGTTTTCAAGATTAAGTTGCTATGATTAACCCTGTCAAACCCAATATAGGCTTGTGAATATCGTTAAATATGAGCTAGCGTTATTTTTCACCAGAGACACATAAACGCCACTGTAAATGCAATCGCACACGTGTCTTTGTCGAATATTCTGTGCTAACCATGCAACTTCCACAGCACTACACAGGTAAAAGGAAACACCACTTCGCGTGCACAATTGTGCCAACCCACATGAACGAAGCAGCTCTACGAAAGTGAATACAATTCACATGAAAGCGAAATTGTTCTAACCACGAATTCCATCCTGACACAAAGACAAGTAGGCTGTTGATAGCAGCCAACTGGTTTCATCAAAATATTCTTACTACAAAGCACATCAAAAATAAACCATCTGCCAAAGGATTGATGACTACTAACTAATCCGTTTTGGTGGTAGTAGCTTATGGAGATTTTGTGATTTTGGTGTTCCCATAACAATGTTATGCAACTTCTTACTATTACGAGCTTAATGCCCATCTGCAGCGTGGATAGGGTGAGGACTATCCAATGCAGTATGCAGTTAACAGCAGCGAGGTTTCGGCATCAGTTACACCTAAAGTAGCATAGCAGCGTCCCAAATATATAGGGGTGCATCGGCGTTTAGGGCGCGTACCTGATAGCAAGATGTAACAGCAGGCGTAAAACTTATTTTGCAGAATCTTCCCAACAAAGTCGTTCATTTTAATATTCACACTGAATTTTCCTCTCACTTATCCTCAAAAGCTCACTTTTCAACCCTGCGTTGATTTATGACTGTTTGTCAAAAGCGAAACACGCACTAACTCTGAACCTAAAAAGATTCAGACGAATAGACCATGAGCAATATAATTCCACACAGCTCCCTGCACAGTCTATATTAGAATTTTATATCATCATTACCTCAATGTAACTTAATCCTTCGATTATCACGTCGACTGTCAAATTCATCAACGAAATCATCTAAATCTGTTTTTCAGTTAGTACCTTTCTATTGAAAGTAGATCAATCAGGGCAGGATTTAGCTGATGTGTGGACCTGGGCCAGGGGTCTTCAACCTTTTTTTGCTCATGGCCCACTAAATTAGTAAGAAATGGCGTTGGCCCATTAACGTTCAATGAAAAACACAAAGTTTCAACAACACAATAAATTAATCAGCTGAACATTCACACAAATTTTGAATTTATGGTAGAAATTGAGTTTATGGTAGAAAAGCTCTATGGCCCACTGAAAACAGCGTCATGGCCCACTACTGGGCCATGGCCCATAGGTTGAAAACCTCCGCACTAGGCTAATCCACTTGTGAAGGCCCCTCCCCCATTTTTACGAGGAAAAAATGGAAAAGCGTTAATCAATTTGCAAAAGCCGAAAATGACGATATTGACGCTCTAAATTACTGTCAATAAAAAACTGTAAATTATTACTAGAGTGCCCCACGATCACTGCGCTTGTTGCTAGCTTCGACGCAAAAAGTTCAATGACACGGAATTGTAGAAATTGTGCTTGGCCGGGTGGAACAGGATTATCAATTTCCAGAGGCAAACCAACCGAAAACGCCACGGTTAAAATATTTGACAAAACACATGGATTAATTGTTGTAAGTTTCACATCTGTCTTTTCTTATCTGTGCTCGTAAAAACCAACCACACTGCACATATGTATGGCGGCATAAAGACGTTAAAGCAGAACGTGGGGACCACGTTGCGGCTCGCTTACCACTGCTGTAAAAATCTCACACACACAAAACAAAACACGTCATGTGAAACGCACCCAACTGGTTGAACTGCTAGGTTCACGATTCGCATGTTCCTTACATTTTCAGACTGCAAAGAATCAAACGTAAAGAAACCGTCGCGCGAAATGACGTGAGGTTCAAATTAGAACTGTCTCCAGAAAGTCTTTAATAGGGGGGTATTACATTTGCGTAGGGGGACTTGACATTCTGAAAATTTGATAAAATATCTAGTGATTTGTAGTGTTTTATATTTCAATTTGAGGGGCTGAGAACCACTAATCCCAGGCATATAAGAACCACTAATCTGACGCATAAAACCCAAACGTGCTTTTGTAATTTTCTTTCTGTTTCCCTATTTTTTGTCTCTTTGGGGAAGAATTCTGTGGTTGCCAATTGGCAAAGTGACTTTTGCTTGCTATTCAAGATCACCAATGTCTCTGATTTTCTTGGCATGGGAGGAGTACAAATTTGCGCAAGTAGGGGAGATTAGGGACCTATGGCCATGCAGGACCTTTGGACCACGATGCCTTTCTCATAAATGACATATGGTAACGCTTCGTAAATCATGCGTAAAAATGGTTAGCAGACGTCAACTTGCTATGCGTAATGCAGAGGACCTTGGTCCAGTCATTAAGCAGTTATAGTTAAAAATGCATTTTTATGGAGTCAAAGTAAAGTTTAAAGGGTCTGAACTTTTTGTGATATCCGAGGATAGAAAGCAGATTTCCTTCAGTTGCTTGGTTTGCAAATAGAAGCGACATTTATGTTTGGAATGACAGCAGAGTTTTTTTTTAATTAATAAAGCAACAATGTTTCAGTAGCAGCAGCATCAAAATGGCTGGGTGAAGGACCTTTGGCCCACCTTGCATAAAGGACGTTTGGACCATGACCAAAGGTCCTTTATATAATTGCCCATTTTATAATATTGCAAAAAGGTTCCATAATAATCCATTCCTTACGTTTTCGTCTTTGTCTCTTGCGCTTTGCAGAAGTAGACCAGGTATGGTCACATTTAAAAAATGTAACAACATTAACGCAAGGTTTAATGAAACCACTTTGAGAAAGCCGTTAAGATGTGTTGAAATGTAGTAATAGCATTTTTGAGGCTGATCTTGATTACAATATTCGTCAAACAATTCCGCGGAGATATATACTAAAAAACAGAAACCTGTATCCAGAAAAGCTGTGGCGACAAAGCAGATAGGTTTTATGTCTGTGGTGTGTGGCTGATGAATTAATTTGTTTTTCAACTTTGAAATATAATTCGGCGTATATGTTTTCCTGGCAGATTTCTAATCCAGCAGAAAGCCAAAATTGTCATCCTACAAAGACTGCCGTATTTAATTGATTGTAAGCCGCGGCTCATGAAGTTTTTTTCATCAATTCGTGCGGCTTATAATCAAGGGCGGCTTACATTTTTATTTCTTTACTTCATTGCAAGGCAGGCCTATAGATGACGCTTAGTTTTTCTTTGGCTACATTTTGTTGACCAGACTTTCTTTTCGCATTCTCTTTATATGTAGTATCACATGCACGGTAGGGATGATGGGCTAATCCAGTGTTTCCCAACCATTTTAGTTTAGCGGCACCCTACAGAAAGCAAATATAATTTGCGGCACCCAGTGGCGAACGCACAGCAATTTTCTTTAAGGTTTGATGAAATTTTGAAAATAGCATTTATAATGATATATTGAAAAACGTATTAGCTTGCGGCGCCCCTGGGTATTGTATTATGGCACTCCGGTTGGGAACCACTGGGCTAAACTTTGTCTAGTGATAGTTTGTAATAAAAATGCAGGTGTTCATGTTGAGTTAGGATAACCCTAAAAGTACAGCAGTAGACGTGCTCTTCGCTAAGTAAAATAAGTGTTATGAAGAAAACTTGCATTTCAACTGCATTTCATGCTCTTTATTGCAGAACTGCAAATTATCGTTTTTCTTTTTTATGGTAAATAAGCAAAAGTTTCATTTCTCAATGTAAATAAACGAAATTTTGTTTGTCCTCTGTAATTATTGTCATGAAATTACCTGCAAAATAACGTGATCCCAAAGTCCCTTAGCCATGGGCCATTGGTCCCTTAGGATAGGGATCTTTGTGTCACTTTTTCAACAATTTTCAAAGTGCAATTATTCAGACGTTATAATATATTTTGGTTCTTTTTTGGTATTAAAATAATGGGGACTCTTCGCACTGTTCAGAAATCGACTTTAAGCCACTTGCGGCAAGCAGCAGGGATTGCATCGAACAAAATGTAAATCTGGGCCCAAAGGTCCCTAATCTCCCCTACTCAGTAGAAATCTGATTTCTGAATGACTTTTTGAAAGAAAATTAAAATGCAAAGAATCACATCTAAAAGTACCAATTGAGCTTAACCTAATAGAAACGCTGACAAAACCACTGTGTTTGTTCAGAAGAAGCAACTATGTTTAGTTCCGGAGACTGCTGTTAGCCCTAAACATATAGCTCTCATCTGCAAGAGCCAGAGAGAAACTTAGTTGAAGGGAGCCCACTGACCAGCCCAACACTCTGAAAAAGTTGAGAAATAATAGTGAATCCGGATGTGGATGGCTATACCAAAACCCGAAATCAACGGAAAACACTCCGAAAAACGCAATAAACATCAACTTACTGTAAACCAGATGAATAGTAAATACCAAAATACAAGCTAGGTGAGGGCCCGTTGTTCACATTTAGCTTAAAAGGGGGGAGGTTCGCACCCTTGCCCCTGCCCCCATCAGTTACGCCACTTATCAGGTGCATTTCAAACACGAACAGCCACAAGTTCTTAACCTGATTCGCTCGTAACAATCCGTACAATTCAGCAAACGCAAGACGCAGCCAGCGTGCTTAGCGTATATCGACAGAACAGTCGGCATGCGGCTTGACCAACCGTCATATTGAGATTCATGGAAATTTGTTGGAAGACTCTGGCATTATCACCATGAAATCTGAATGGATGAATAAAACAAAATGACATGAATAATCCTGACAAAAATTTTTCATGAATATTTACTTAAATGATCATATACCGACAGTGTACTCTATGCCAAGCCTACCACAGTTTGTTGGAGGCCCACGTGGATCTTGAGGCCCTAGGCTTAAGCCTATATAGCCTGTTGGTAGATACTGCCTTGAGATCAATGTTACCCAATCTTTCACTAGTTATGGAATTTCTGGGAAATCTTTACATTAATTTTATTTTTGAAAAACTTCTCTCGCATTAAGCACTGGTGACGGGAAGAGTTACAGCTACCAGTAACAATCAAACGCAGCTTTGTAACTAGCTATACATGAAAAAACTTGTTCGTTCGGGCGATATAGGCAGCTTCGACTCCTTCCGAAGCAAATTCTTTGTCAAAGTTATTTCACGTTTTAAATCATTTCCACTAAATAAATATGAATTGCGGATTATTTCAAGTGTTTTTCTGATAGAAATATTTTATCTCCGGGGCAAAGAGCTGAAATACGCGAAGAAGTGCTTTTGAATCATTGTAAAAAATCCATAACAAAATTCTATTGAGGCTGCAGAACATGTGAGTAGAGCTAAAACTCTGGTCACGAACCACTTACGTAAGATGTTTCCAAGTCGTGTACACAAGGTAGCATAACGCAATACAGAAGCCAGAATAACTTGAGATAAATTAACGGAAAACAATTCTTAAAGCTTTCACAAACCTTTTGCTACTGGAACAAGCAACAATCTGCTGACAATAATATAATCCAGTTCCATTTCATGCTGAAATGCACGAAAGATCAATCTTCCCACTTCTGCGACTGCTTCTTAGTTTCGAAATTAATTTTTCAACACCACGACAGCGGTCTGACTAAATTTCACGCAGGATCCGAGCAACCATTGGTGTGTGTTGTCATAATCAACTTTGTTTACCCGACCGTCAAAAACAATAACACAGCTTATTATGCATTTGGGAAATATTGACTACAGGCTACAGGTTTTCTGAATTATCTTTTAAAATATTTCTGGCCGAAGATTATCTATTGTATATGTCAACCAAACAAAATTAAACGGGAAATTAAGAAAAAAACTGGGGGCCAAGCAAAAATCTGGGGGGGACATGGCCCATCCAGGCCACCCCTTAGAACCGCCGCTGGGGGGAAGCCGGCAGCAGCATCGTCGCAATGCGCATGATGGATTGTGTTCGTGGCAGATACTGGCCACGACTTTCGTTAACAATATCTAGGGGGTTTGCATCGAAAATTTTCGTTTAACTAGAGCGGAAACATCTTTGAAGTTTATGTTGCTATCATGGAAGTGCATGAAATCCGCTTTTGCGAGCTCTTGTGCACAGGAATTTTGAGACGCAAACACCCGATGGTTGTTAGTTATGTTGTAGGAGCTGTCGTTGGAAGTTTAAAATGCTTTTTGTTCGAAGTTAATTCCGTTTTACAACGGTTTACTTTCCGATGCAGATTCCAAGAACGGAAAGTTCACTGGCTTCAGCATTGAAGCATGTCGCAGCATGGTGGCGCTCATGGACGTATCCTTTTGTCGTCGCTTGGCGGTTATTTTCAATGGCTTCCCTTTGTAAAGTTTTTTTTCTGCTATGTCAAGTTGTCATGTACGTGTGAAACGGTTTCCTGACTTTCAAAAACAAACAACGTGCGACCTGCCTGGAATTAGTTGCCGATGAAAGAATCATCAAAGTTTTTGTTGCAGTGTAAATTGTTTGACCAACTTCGAATTAGCGAAGTACAGTTGTAATTGATTCGCATGCGCTCAAGTTTCCATAGCAACTTCTGAAGCACTGAATGTTTATTTGCATTTTTAGCGCATCGTGGCTCTCGCATCTGATCGTGTAATTCCGACCCTTGTTGAAAATTCCATCGATTTTCTTGTTTTTTTCGTTAAACGTTTTTTGTTGTTTCAGGAATAGTTAGACATTTGTACTGTGCAGCTTGTTTCATTGTCACAGAGATTAGCCTCTCTTACTCAAAAAAACCTATTGAGTGTGAGAAGAGTATGTGGCCGGGTAGACATTTTTTCTATAACATGTTCATGTGTGCAGGAAAGTATAGATAATAATCTAACATTTCTCGCAACTTTGTAAAATTAAGTTTTTTTGCAGTGGCATCTAATCGTCATTTATAGTCGACAAATGTGATATCTTGTCACGTGGTTTAGTTTTTGTATAAAAATCTGATGAAAGTGAACGAACAATTTCGAAACCTCATGCATTTCAATTTTGCTGGAAATGTTTACTTCTAGCCAGGCGCGCAATCAGAGGGGGGGGGCATTTGGGGCATTTGTCCCCCCGAAAATTTCAAAACATTGCGTAGCAATTTTGACATTTGCAGAAACTTTAAAAAAGTAACGATGAAATTTTATATTCTAATCATTTTTAAGAAAAGTCTTTCTTGCATTTTTGTTTTTCCTACTGGTTAATCATCTCCTTACAAGATTTATCTTTAGACTAGCCATTTGATCGAAAATGTAAATAATGGTTATTTAAACACAAACATGCTGGAATTGTCAAAACTTGGGAGATAGAAATATGTTGGTATTTATAATGTTGGTGTTTCTGGTACCAGCACCACGGCTTGAGACGAAGGGCTTAGTAAAGTGTCATATGAATGCTAGTCAAGTGTTGAACGCACCTACCTACTACACCACTTTGGTTCCAAATAATGCTTAACCAGACCCTAACTTTTGCAACCAGTGCAAGCCCTGTAAGCTCATAGTCTCAAACTTGCTTCTAAAACTTCCACGCAACTCGTGGATGCCAGAAAAAGCCATTTTGCCCCAAACACACCTGATCCGTTGCGCGCCAAAGACACAAGACACCTGATCCGTTTTGCCCGAAATGGAAGCATTCAAAGATCCCCTCACCCTTGACATAGGCTATCCCTCAAGCTTGAGATCTTCATCTGTGATAGAAATTCAAACACATGGTAGATGAATATGGCTAGAACGAATTTTCTAAAACAAGATAAAAAGTTAGGCAAGTTTACTAGTAGCCTACGCACAAGACCGGGCAAGAAATTCCAGCGCCCTAGGCAAGGTCAGTTTTCAACGCCCCCTCAACTAGTGTTCGCTTATGATGGCGCCCCTCCTGTTCAATCAACCATGGCACGACTTTTTTTAATATATGGCGTAGATAATGACGATTTTTTACATCAAGCTGATTTCTTGAATGAATATTGGGTTTATCTGAGCATCAATTTCATCAAAATTTAATTTACACCAGTAACAGGCGTTACAGCATTCATGCATACACAAAAATTAGCATACGAGCCTTAAAACTTTGTTACTGGCCCGTTGTCCCGTTCTTAGAGCCTGCAAGCTCTGACAGTCCCGAACGCTACCATCATGTTAGTTGTGGTACGTTTCACTTGGAATTTGTTTTGGTAAATAAGTGTACGGTGGTGCGTCCTACAGCATAATAATCCAAATTTGACCGGTTAACTAGGCTACTAACGCCAATAATGTTGGCGTTTCGGTAATGTTCGGTAACCTGACTACACGTGATGGCTGAAAATTGATTTAGTGAAGGCTTCGACCCAGGCCACGTATCCAAGTTTAAAGGTTCTGGAGAGGCAAAATGCATTTTAGCCGGGCAAGATTTTTGCCTTATTAAATGTTTGAAACAAATCATTCTGGTCACAACAAAATTTTGAGGGCACAAAAAATTGGGGGACACTGCCCCCGAATGCTCCCCGTGGATACGGGCCTTCTTCAACACAAACCTATTCCAATGAAAGCGTCGCATCGAAAAAAATAGAAATGAAAAGAACAGTGATAATAATGTTCAACATTTTGTAGTGAGCTTAATAAAATATGGCCTGCAGAGCATGTTTTTCTGGCTCTGACACCATGTCATTGATCGAGTTGTAAGCACCCTAGACAGGTTTCTTTCCAGCCCCCACCTCTCATATTCAAAGATCCTTACTCCACATAGAATAAATCGCGTTGTATATTTTGGAAATAGGAGTTTTTTTTCATCGGAAAAGTTTATTAGATGAATAAAATATATACCAGATTGCGACATTGCTTACCTTGTGTATGTGAAATTGAAATTAATAGGAAAAATATTAATCCCTCTGCAGCAAACCTGAAATAATGTACTGTAGTACATAGGCGTAGCAAGGGGGGCCTAGGGGCCATGACCCCAAGATTTTTGAAACATCTGGTCATTTTGTGCTTTGAGAAGCGGTATCCCAAAAAATAGTGCTATACACCTAAAATCAAACATTTTGCCTCCCCCCAATTTTTGGGCTGGCTACGCTACTGGTGTAGTACCTATATCTTCTCATAAACTGCATGAACGTGTGTTCCCTTCATTTTCATGTTTTTTCACCTTTACTTGTTCTTCTTCGTCACCTTCTAACCCACACAGTTGTATTTTTGGTCCTTTTTGGCGCCCCCTTTGACCCAGCGCCCTAGGCAGCCGCCTAGTTTGCCTTATGGTAATGCCGGCATTGCCTATACAGCTGCCACACACACTAAAGTCATGATTGCACTATTTTAATGCGGAAGTAGGTGTTTGTATTAGGCTAATAATTTTTACTCTGTCCTGATCGTTCGGTCTGCATCTTGATTAAACTGAACTTTCCCATTTTTGGAAATGTTACGAAAAGAGCTTTATCAATATTGTACCACGGTTGAATAAGCACGATGATGTTATCGAATGAAATTTCATGAGAATTGCCCCCGTCCACCGAAATGAAGAGCTGGTTGCGCCCCTGCTTCTAGCTGACCTCAGTAAAATTAACTATATTTTCTTCTCTGCAAGATTGGTCAAATTTTGTTTATTGTCAGTGTTATACACTCTCAGGAAAACAATCGAATGATTTCCTTGACTCGTCTTTCTCATCAGGTCACTCACTCGGGCAAACTTGACTACGAAGAGTTCAAATCATTAGGGGTTCATGTTTGGAAATGCATTGTAAGTAAATGGAACTTGTTACTTTTATCCCCCAGTGCAGCATATAGAGGTGTCAACCGCAAGAGCAAGCACGAAATGCTTCCTTACCAGAAACAAACAAATTATTGTGAAAAGTGATGCGCCGTTAATTTTTTGACCCGTATTCGATCATTCTACGCTTGCATCACTCACCCTTCTTGAAAGCTGAAAACAAAGACTTAGATTGCGACCGAAAGCTGTTTCTTTGTGGTATTGACCTGAAGCTGGTCTCTGTTTCTTTTCGAGTAAGATCCGGTCGTTTGTGACCAGATGTTGCAAATCATCCTGAAGTTTTGCCGCGTGCTTGTATTGCAAGTATGCTTTCATCAATAAACAATTTATAGCTGTACAGGTCAAGGCAACTTCAGTGCGTGCGATTGCTTCAGAACTTACACAACAGCGAAAACACATCTCATTGTAAAGCTTTCCCAGTCCACGGACTGCTCCGTGCATTCACAAAGCTCCTGTGCTATCATTCGCCATGAAACCGCAGTCACGTGATTGCCAGTTTTGTTTCTATCTTCTTGCACGATGTACAAAAGCAGGCAACTCATATTCAAGTACGGTAACTTGTAAGTCCACCAACAAGTTTAAAACCTTTCAAGCCAGATCGTTTTGCATAGTGGAGCAATCGTGA
>JGI24159J19872_10009807_pt1 | contig 12552 bp, 7 predicted proteins | sample Ectturendosymbi4_FD_19872 | JGI IMG/M metagenome (IMG submission 19872)
TTTCTGCTACCTGATAAGAAGCATGAATGTGGCCTTGCTTATTAACAGTCCTTGCAGCACAACAGCAACAATACAAAATTACTTTGTAAACTAAAAAGAAAATGTCCTATTAATTAAAAGATGTAGTGTGGTCTCTGTTATAGACTAACAATTGCATGATGTCTTATTTTCTGATGGAAATGGTCACTAAGGTATCCTACAACATCACAAGAAATGAGAAATTTGTCTAACCTTTTCAACTCAGAGACAAAAAATAAATCCTTAGATAAAAATATAAATTTTCTAAAGCATGTATTTATCAACTTCATTTTTGTAAAAGCTGTCCAGGACACCTTTCATAAGCCTTTATCCTTCCTTTCTTTTTCCTTCTTTTTGCTGTTTCTCGTGGATACTTTCTCTTCAACTGTGACATTTTTATTAAATTTATCCATATACCAAATACTACAATCAGTGGTGTGTTTAAGGGGAGGCGAGTGAGGCACTTGCCTCGGGCCCCCCTTGAGGTGTTACGCACGTAAATTTTCCTTATTTTCGGTGAAAAACTTAGTACTACAAAGTAGATCATAAGTGAGTACTCTGTTTTCAAAGGGTCCCCCTAGAGAAACTGTAATGTGCAGGTACTTTGCTTTCAAACGGCCCCCAACAGCAACTGCAAGGTAATCTGCTTTCAAAGGGGCCCCCAACAGCTACTGAAATGTGTAAGTACTCTGCTTTTAAACTTCATTGAAAAGGCCCCTAAAAGAAAGTGTAATGTGTAAGTACTCTGCTTTCAAAGGGGCCCCCAACAGCAATTGTAATGTGCAAGATCCTTGCTTTCAAAAGGCCCCCCAGCAGCAACTGTAACGTAAAATTCCTTGCTTTCAAAGAGGCCCTCAAGAGCAATTGCAATGTTTAATTTTATAATTATAATTAATTTTTTTGATATTTTATTGCGGACTCATGGTCCGTATCACAGACACAAGAGCACAAAAAGTGGTTAGCTATTGTTGCTTTCAAAGGAGCCCCCAACAGCAATTGTAATGTGTAAGTACCCTTACTTTCGAAGGGGCCCCAACAGCAACTTTTAATGTGCAAGTAAAAGTACCTTGGTTTCAAGGGGGCCACCAACAGCAACTGTAATGCGTAAGTGCTGCTTTCAAACGAGACCCAAGCAGCAACTTTAATATGTAGGTAGCCTACGCTCCCATGCTTTCAAAGGGCCCCCCACCACAAATGGAATGCGAAAGTAGGCCTACCTTCCTTTCAAAGGGACCCTAACAGCAACTGTAATGTGTAAGTAGCCTTCTATACTTTCAAAGGGGCCCCACTGCCATCTCCAATGAGCAGATAAAGAAAAGCTTCAAACCAACATCTATATATAAGAAAATTGTAGTTTTCCAAAAAGTTCTGAGAAGGCCCTGTCAAATAAGAGCAAATATTTATACCAAACGATAACTTTTTATACCAAATAATACTTTTTTAAACCAAATGATTGATTTTCATGAGATTGTAGATTTCAGGTGTTCAANCATGCAAAGCTACCAGAAGTTGAGTACAAAAATTCTAGTGCCCTTCGCGTTAACATATTTATGTGNATCTGNATTATACTCACCACTTCATTTGAAAAACAAGTATCGGAACCGTTTGAACTCCTCAAACGATTTGCGCGTGGCTCTTCAGTTATTGCGTGCCAAGGTATGAGCGGCTAATTCAGTGAGGTTGCAACAAAAGACACTATGTTTGTTCGTCATGAGCAGCAAGGTATGAAAGTTAAGCAGTACGATTGAGTTTTCTTTGATGCTGTCAGTATGTATTACGGGCAGTAACTTAGGAAATGAAGATTCTGCAAAAACGCAGTTTTTGTGATTTCTACGCTTTTTCTAAACGAGGGGATGGGACGTGACTAATTTTATGTAAGGGTTGCCAGCTTCAACAAAGGTTGAGAACCTATGGGTTAGCTGAAATGCAAATATACGGATATTCCCGTTATCCGAACAGTAAAAATTATTTTTATATACAACTAACCCTAACAAGTACACAAAAGAGTTTGCACAAGTATGCCATGGGTGCGTTTCGTCTTGGAACTTCGTTTGGCGGCGACAGACAATCCTGAAACAAATGTTTAACGCTATACACACATTATGTGCATCAGTTTTTTGCTTACTTCCACTATATAATTATTTGTTGTTTTTGCACGGCTTATGGCCCAAAACAGAAAGTAGTGTTACTTCCGTTGAGCTTAACCATTCGTGCCGAAATACTATTGTAAAACTTTTGTTGCAAGCCAAGCTGATTATTTGAAACGTCAACTCAGATTGCAATCCAGTTCCGACCCCAGCACCATTTGGAAAAGCTTCTCTCGCATGTAAAGAGATGTTGTCAGGTCTTCTTTAAAGTCATCTTTCAGGTTTAGACTGAGCAGTGTCGAACTTCATAGTGGTATATTTTCTCTTCAACACAGGGTGTTTTCGAAAAAACAGTGCCTAACGGCTTACGCAAGGGCTGCATCGGCGAAAGCTTGGAATTTTTCAAGATGCAATTCACTCATACGTGGAGCTTATGATGCACCCCACACCGTGGAAGTGCAAGGTTCTATAATTTTCGGCAAGCGGGCTGCAAATACAATTCGTGCAGCGCATCAGCAGCTACACACGCAGCAACAGGTGTGCGATATTCATGGGTTGCCTCTAGTAATTTAGCTCAGAAGACGTTGTGTGTTGATCGCTTTTGGTGTGTGTGTGCCGCACATTATCTTTCCTGCCCGAGCATTTTCATTTCGTGCCAGAGGCCCCGAGTCTTTCATTTTAGTAACAATAAAAGCGTTTGCATCGCTACTAAAGGCACTACTTGGGGATCGTTATTTCTGCAGTACTGGTTGGGTAACGGACATTGGTAGAAAAGACACAATGCCGCAAACGTGAAATACAGGTATCCCAACAAGAAACGGCACATAACCTACTTGATCACTCTCACTCAAATAAAGAACTCATTCCTCGGTTGCATCACAACTATGGATGCAAAATCATTTGAGGTAAAACCAACTCGCATAAGAAAGATGCACCAGATATACAAAACACTTCTATACTTTAATGACCGCGTAGAAAAGGCAGCTAAAGAACACAATAAAATGGCCTAGCAGTTGACACAAAAATACATCCGCGCGAACACCACACTGCGTCACATTTTACAAAAGCTATGCTTAGGTGATAGTTATGTTTTCTGCTACAAGGCAGCAACAATCACTTAGGAACTGAACCCCTGAGAAAAGTTGAAGAATTTCTCTAACTAGAACAATGCAATTGATTGCTGAACCAAAACCATAGGAGCTACAGATTATCAAATAGCGTCTTGCCCAAATGAGATCACTCCGCAATTTAGTTTACCAAGTCTTTAGTTGCTTAATGACGCTTTGCAATGTCCTCGGCACTTCTTAAAGCACGTTTCCACACAACACTTTCCGCTAATGATCAGATGTTCAAGGAAATCATTGCGAATCTTGAGGCAGCAATCCTTTACATCCACTAATGGTGAGACCCCAGGGTCGGTATAGACAACATCAATAAATGTACCGATCACAAGTGAGCATGATGGATAAAAACCTATCAGCCCGAATGTAAGCCTGTTGCGACGCAGCGGTCAATGCGAACATTTCCGGCAAACGAAGACATCTACTACAGCCATACAACATAACAAATAAAGAATCTGACACCGCACCCAGGCGCCTCAGCTTCACGCGCCCACCGACAAGCCTGCGACCGAACCAGACAGCCAGCAGCGCTATTCGACCCCATGCAGCTCGAGGGCGGTGGGTGAACTACATCTTCCCCCTGGGAAATGCGGAACAGCAGTGTGGTTTTCTGACGATGCTTTATCAGGAGATAACTAGAACGAAGCGGAACGTTCAATATTTCCATTAACTAGCCGTTTTTGCAAATAAAACGCATAGACGTCATTGTTTGGAGCTTAAAGACAAGCAAGTCTATTTCGAAATGAAGCGCAAGGACGCTAACTGAAATATTAGCGGGCCTAAATGTGTAGTTGCAGCAACAAGCGATAGGGTGCGGTTGGATCTATAACACAGGTAGTATGCTTGACGACAATTTTAAGTCAATGTCGCAAGTTTTAATCTTACAAGTCACAACAGCGACGCTAATCCTTCAAACAGTAGTATAGGTTCAAGAAATGAAATAGAAAAGTACGTTCATAATCAAAAACTGGATTCACCTGTACATGCAATTCTTTTAAATTCACACATGCTGAACTTTTGTCGCAAAGTTAATTTAAAACTGTGGAAATGGTTTGCCATGGTAACCAGCAACTTTTTGCAGCACTGACTTTACACGCTTCGAAGTACAATATGTACCAAAATATTAGTTCCATTCGTGACAACACCTTTACTTTTACAACTGTGTTCAACAATTCACAGAGGAATAGTGAGCTCAGCACTGACTGACCCTATTAGCACAACAGTCCATTCAAAACTTTAAAGTGCGCACCAACATTTGTGTGGCTCCCACTTTTGCCATCATTATCATCGATGTTTACTTTCGACTCCTTTTTATTTCTATTTTCTTCGCAACAAGCTCAGGTGAAACAAGATAGGTTTCTCTGGAGATAATTTTATGACATCGGCATTACGTAAGAGCAAAAACAGTGTTTGGTTGGAAGCTGCCGTTCATTACTCTTTTGCTCCCAAACAACTTGAGCGTTTGCGCGACGCCAGACGGTGAAGGTCTGAAACAAGGTCGAAAACACGAGGGCAGTGAATGAAAATCGCCGAAACACACTGACGTTTCAATCTTGCCATAAACTGGAACAGACGAACATGCTCGGTATGACCAGTTAGTGCTGAATAATGTTCACATGGGCTAACAGATGACTGATCACGTGGACGCCTGCAGTTTTAAATGCTTGTCACCTATGCACAGCCATCATTTAAAATTAACTAAGGAACATACGATGTCAATATTTCACGACAAAGTAGTTATGACTACAGCAGAATGATGGGAGTCTGTTACAAGCCAAGCAGATGTTGCGTGCTTGGCTCAAAATTTCTGCTAAAACATCAGAAATTGCGATGACTTCCCTCAATTCGCTTCTTCAGTGACGCAAGGTAGAGAATTAACATTAAGTTTTAGGATACTGTGCCATTCCTTAACTGATGATTATCTGATGCCAGCAAAGCAATTTCCCCTGCAGCACCTGACCAAGTTTTCTTATTGAGATGGATCAGCTGAAAATGCCACAGAACTCCTTCCCCACAAGATTGAAAATTTACAATACACAGAACTTCACTCGCTTTGTTGTTCACATGCAGTTTCCTACAAAAAATTAAAAAATTTAATAAAATGCCTGAATTGTCATCCAGGAGCTGTTTTCTTTTGTTTTGAATTCACGATGGTCTGGGTATTTTTAACGCCTCAGGTACAAAGATTCGATTAGCAGCATTTTGACCAAACTACCCTCTTATACTCCATTTTTCGTGTTTGAATCTTCCAGCAACGGATTCCGAACTCGTAGAACAGATACCAAAAATGTTCGCAATGTGTGTTGATACGTTCCACTTTTTTTTGATGATTGTATTTTCCCTACAAACATTCAAAACCCAAACTACCCCAAGTGTACATAAATGAAGCATGTTTGTTGCCAAAAACACGGAGCTCGGAATATCAAAACGTACAGGCCAAGTCTTCATTGTTTTGCAGTAGGCTGCGCAGGCATGTTGCAGAACTGAAAGTGCAGTGAATGGTATGACCGTGTTTTCAAAGGGTGTGTGGAACACCAGTTCGGCTTTTCCGAACTAGAACATGACGATGACCACGTCAACTGACTTGTGTCACTTTGCGCACGCAGCTTGTTGAACGGTGTTTGTAGAAGTGCGGCTAAGAATTTTGTTTTGAGGTTTAGCAAACGGAAGACGACACCGATTAGAGGTGAACGAAGTCAAAAGTACAAAAGGATTTAGGCAAATCAGCTCAGTTTCAGAAACGATTTAAATGTACACGGCCTTGATATAAAGTAGATTTAGGTCATTACCTTGAATAAAAACCACCTTAATTGAAAAAAACGCTACTTGTGTTCTGTCGCATCTTCCAAACAACCTCACTTTCAGCCGAGAAGATAACAAGTAGCAGATGTTCAGTGTAAACAAGTCTAGAGAAGGTATTCGTATCCTGATGATCACATGCCGTTGCCATGTGAGTCAACAGAACTTAAGTAAAAAAGATCAACAGAAAAACGGGCTGCAAAATTTCAACCGATTAAGTGCTTTTCTGTATAAAAGGCTCGTTCAAATAATCAGCAACTGGGCCCCAACTTTCATTCCTCGATGCCATGCACGGTTCATTCGCTCCAACATTGGAATAACGGGGAACTGCACTTCTCACACGGTTCAGTGTAGATCAAACGTCGTATGGAGGCCCCACCGGTGTTGAACCGCGTGAACCGCCAGACTCGAGGTCTGTGCAGCTGCTGGCAGGTGTCAGAGATAATGGCCCGCTACGCAAGGTTGATGACGAAGCGGATGACGACGTCAAGCTCGCAATAACACTGCTTGGCTGGTGGATTCGTTGACTTTCATCAGTCACCATGGCAACTTCTTGGTCATCAGAGTCTATGCCAAGGAAGGCGGCAGAGCAATCCTTCGACTGCTCTATTTTAACAGCGCGGCCCAGAGGAAGTTCCGTCGATTCGAGTATATGAGCGACGTGAGGCAGTTCCGATCTGTATGAAAACAACAGTCAGAGGAATGCGGTTCACATTCCGAAGCAGTGCGCCTACACACGCAAAATATCGCTGCATTCCCTGGTGGTTCGACCGACAGACAATCGACTGTGGGTGTTGTTTGAAGTTTGCATTCTAGCAGACAAGACCATCCCAGCGAGCTTATGTGGAAATGACATTGACGCTGAAACTGCCAAACTTTTCCGAATGTGCGTGTTCGACTACTGGCAACAATCGCTGCTGTTTCAAATTTGCTTTTCTTAATAACAGGTTGCGTATGAAGAATATATTGACACAAATTAAAAGTTTTTTTTCACTGAGTATAGACGCGGTGAATGCGATCAGGATGTCGAAACGGCAGCAAAAATTGGTTACGTCGTTTCCTGCACGGCTGTGGTTTCTTTCGAGTTCATGGTTTCAATAAAACCAAACGGTTTAATTACCATTAATCGCACCTGAACTTGGTCAGCAACACTATGGACAACACCTGTTTACGTCTAACGGATATATCTCTTTCGGTAATCTCAATCTGATCATTAATGCAAAAATCAGCAGCAGTTTTGAAAAATTACCAAAAAATATTATAATAAGGAATTTGCAAAAAGTTGTTACTTTCTGAAAAACTCGCAGGGGTCAGGCTTCACGTCATAAGCCACTAGTGGACAACACTGGGATGGGCGAAATGTACCTAAATAGCCTGCTATTAAAAGCTCTAAGTTTGCTGTAAGCTTTTGAGAAATCAGCGAGCTGTTTATCTTTCTGCGATGATTCAAACTTGCACATATCTGTATACTAAATAGCCTGTTCAGATTTTAAGCTTGAAGGAGCATTTCATTTGTGCATTTTTGCATTTTAATTTGTTTTCGCTAAAAAAAACTTTGCACCTTTCTTTCACGAAATTTTTAAACACGTAACTGCATGTTGTTGTCGTTCAATTTTTTTCTGGTTCTTCATCTTGCAAAACATTTATGGAGGTTTCGTGATTATTTCAAACTGTTGCGAAAATTTCCGCATACGAAATGTTTCGTAAAGCGCAAGAATTTGTTAAGATCAAGATATTTGCTTACGCGTCAGAAATTGGTAAAATTATCGATGAAAACACGAACTTCGTTACGATTCTTTTTTTCTGATAAGACCTTTTTTACTTCGTTTCGAAACACTAAAAAAGCCAAAGCGGTCAATTTTGAACGTTTTGCATTTTTAAAGTAACGTAATGTCGTTTGTACATTTCGGATCGCAGTGGAACTTAGACTTATCCTATTGCTTCCGCTTATTCCACAAAAATTATAAATCCAAATTTCCTCCTAATTAATCTCTGGGGAACAGATTGTCATAAAAGCCCAAAAGCGGTCATTTCGACAGACTGCTGTAGAAAAACATTACAGTAATGTTCTTACACGGTTGCTGACACCACAGAAATTCGCGTAATCGTCGGGACAATTTTTTACCATAACTATTTTCAGCTTTCAGCTGCGAAACATATCATACCTTGAGAAGCAAAGCAAATAAGCCTGAATTAATTAGCGCGAAAGAAAGCTGTGAAAAGTAGCAAAAAGCTGGAAGGGAGAAACATTGGGGCTATTTTCCTACCCGTCATTCGTAAGTTTATCCCAAGCTTCGCAATCTTGGATGTTGAGGATACACACGTTTGGGCAGGCTGTTTGTACTTTGCATTGTTGGTAATTTGTGATAGTCATCGTAGAAAATATACTATAGCGCAAACCGCAGAGCACAATTTTAAAACTTTTGGCAATCTAGTTACCGACGGATAAGAAGCCTGTAGTCGCAGATGTTTCAGAGTGGTTCGGTTCTGGATATGATTTTCAAACGTAAACAAGACTGCGCCTGCGATTGTGTTATGGTTTGCCTAAATCCTACCCATGACCTTTTTTCGGTTAAGGTTGGTTTCGACTTCCTACTTTAGACAAGCGCAATGTCTGTGTTTTCCTTTCCAGGATAGGTCAAAATATGTTCTAAGGGGTCGGATTGTTAGCAATGTATGTTTTCAGCGCAATTGAAGAGCGAATAGGAATACTCATATCTACTTTTCGCGTACTGGCCAAGATAGTTACTTGCGAGCAAAAAAAAGCAGACGATAAAATTATAGAAAAGGGCTACAACGCTATTCTCGTTTTTGTCAGATACTGTAATGACATAACTGAGAAGAGCGTTATAGCCTATTGTTGTTTCTATCAATGTTCTAGTTTTTATCGGCTTTTATATATGGACAGGTGGATAGCGTTGTCGTGGGCTCAACAATAGCACCGCACACGGCAAAAGCTTGCGTGAACCACGTGATAGACAAAGGCCTCAGCAGTAACAAACTGCAGTGCCGAACATACCTGCTTGCTGCGTAGTTGTGCTTTTCATCACCGAGAATTTTCTCAAAAGTTTTCTTTTCACAACTAAACGTTTTCTACCACAAAGTTCGAACCATATACCTGCCTCAATTTTCGTCACGTTTTTATTGAGAAATCACCAGATGGTTTTGTTACCTCCACTTTCAGGAAACCCACACATACAGGCATTTACTCAAAATCGTCAAGATCCGCTTCACAGGAAACGAAACCTTGTAAACCCTTTACACCGCTGTGCATACGACATCGCCAGCTCTTACGAACTGGTGCACGCGGAGTTTATGAATATCACACGAATGTTTTCTCGCAACGGTTACCTCAGCAGTTTTTGGACCGTTGCAGCTGGCAGTTTTGGGACAGAAAGCAACGGTACTACACAACGTGTTTCGTTCCCACCTTCACGCTTTTATAACCTAATCTGGATTTAACACTTTGTACCAATGTATCGTGAATGGAAATGTGTTTCACAGCCAGCTCATTAAAAACAGGGGATATGCCCCATACCTCATGTCAAGCGACGTTAATCTTAACGAAAACCAGTGTTTGTCGCAACGCAGTAGCAAAGCACAGAGTCAAACCTACATCAGGCGAAACACCGAGGCAATCGAGAAAACTGCCTAACGCACTTCTTACAAATGGTGTGAAGCACACAACAAGCATACCTCGGCACTATTTGCGCTGCTTCCTGCATGGATGGTGTGGAGGAGGAAATGCCACTTGAGATTCTTCCTTGACCTGCCATATCTGCCACGAGACAGAATACAACAATAATTGAGGAGAAACACGTTTGAACTCACGAAACGAGTTGGAAACTCGCTGATGTAAAAAATGATTTGGTGAGAACTAACGCAGTATAGCCCAACTTAAACAGTAGAAGAAGTCCCGTTAAACGCCAAAGGTACAGCAGAAGTACAAGAACCATTCGTACAACTACCTTGCAGATATGGCTTTAGAACAGGAGGTACCAGCGTCTGGGCGGTCCTAAGGTTTTCCGGGGTACACTTTCCAGCTTCTAAACCGTAAGCCATGCCCATTCGCTTCAGAACTTCTATGTCATCATGAATTTCAAACGTGTTGTCGAAATTGAACATGTATTCGTACCTTGAACAAAGAAAGCCGTTGAAATTGTAGCAAACAAAACTTTTTTCCCACATAGAACTATTGCTAAATCACAACCAAAGGTGTTTGGCATTGTAACGCAATTTCGACCAAAATAAATGTTGAATATCATTTCCTTCTGGTTTGATTTAACTGTCCTGAACGATCTCTATGTGTAGACTAAGTCCCTCATTCACCCATATCACTAGTGGCCACCACGGGCGCAATCAGTTCTTCATTTCGGGGGGAAATTTCACGAAATTTCATTCGATGACGTCATCGTGCTTATTCAACCGTGGTACAACTTTTCGCAAACGGTCACATATAATAATAAATGTATTTTTGCCCACAGACACGAAGTCCATAATACAAAGACACACATTCTGCACAACGCTGCTTACTAAAACCAGACAAAACAGAACGTTTTACAACAGCGTTGGAGGCCGCATCACCGGTGTCAAGCGAAATTTCTCACTTCACGCCATATGCGTATTCACAGAGCAGCATTCAACATATCAAATACGCTGAGAAAACTGATGATTAGGGCATAGGATTTGGTGTTTAGGTAAGTGTGTCGGGTTAGGTTTATGTTATGATAATTGAAGTCTGAGATTAATTCCAATATTTTTCACTGGTTTTACTTATTCCCGTACTGTAGCTTGTTTTGGGTATCTGACATCTAACCGAAAAGTTTAATTCACACAACACACATCAAAAGAGTAATTACCAAACTTTAATCCTTTACTCTGACAAGCAAAACAGCTGACAAATAATAATAGGTCAGAAATTTCGCTTGACACCGGGCTACAGAAACTTACTTAACAGAACGTTTTGTAACGGCGTTGGAGGCCGAGCCTCTGTTTTTACAAGAATAAAGGAATATGGAGGCCGAGCCTCAGTTTTACAGACGCATTCTTAACACTATTGGTTCACTTGGCACAACACTACTGCAGAGTGGGACGCTAATTCCTAAGCTGGTCAAGCCCAGGTGAAGTACGAATGTATTGTGACATGCACACCCTCAAACGAATAAACACTGCAATGTCCGAGCACTCAGTCACAAAGTAAAATGCGGTTGCAGTGTTCAAAGAATAAGGAAGAATATAACAATCTGACTGCTCAAAGCAGGCAACCATAACGTTATTAGACCTTCTGCATGTTTCGAGAAATAAGTGCATATTTTTTCTTAATACGGCCTTAAATGTAGGAATGTTACATTGAACCTGATGAGTCATGACTGCTAACACTCGCTCTCCAGGGCAGGTTGTATACAGCTCTGCATCCAAAATTATAGGCCACACGCAATCTTTGCATGCAATGACTTTCTGAATTTCACCATAATTGTGATGCATACATGGGCGTACAAAAGGAACGAAAAAGTACATTTTAACTGCATTTGAATATCGGGAGAAGAGGCTCGCAGCTTGGTTGTTGCACAATATTTTTATCGCAGTTGTCTCTGAATGTCTTTGTCATCTGGGAGCTCAGTATCCAGAACAGCTCCCAGATATTTACAGTGGTTAACAGATTTTAGATTTTTACCACCCATGTGTCAGTAGTGGGGTGACTGTGCTTTTTGCACTTTTGGCCTCAAACGTCATACAAACAGTTTTGGTGTTGTTGAAACTATTTCTATGTGATTCTGCACAAGCTAGACACAAAGATAAAAGTTATCTTCGCAACATTTCCGAAAATGAGAACTTTTCAGTTTTAATCAAGATGCAGACCGAACGATCACGACAGAGTAAAAATTGGTATCCTCATACAAACACCTGCAACCTGGTTCCGTACTCAACTAGTGTAGTCATGGCTTTAGTGTGACAGATGTATAGGCTGCTACAGTAGTAAACCTGCCTAATTTTCGTCTAGTTTTAGCAAATTCGTTCTAACCCTATTCTTTTAGCATGTGCTTGAATTTCTATCATAAATGAAGATCCCAAACTTGAGGGATAGCCTATGTCAAGGGTGAGGGGATCTTTGAATGCTACCATTTCAGGCAAAACGGATCAGGTGTGTTTGGGGCAAAACGGCTTTTTCTGGCATCCATGAGTTGTGTGAAAGTTTTTAGAAGCACATTTAGGGCTATGAGCTTTCAGGACTTGCACTGGTTGCAAAAGTTAGGGCCAAAGTGGTCTAGTAGGTAGGTGCGTTCAACACTTGACTAGCACTCATATGACACTTTACTAAATCTTTTTCCCAAGCCGTGGTGCTGGGATCAACCCAGAAAGATACTAAAACGTGAAACAGTCACCAGCCCAAATTTTGTTATAAACTCAGGTTTCGAAGCGAAAATGCAGCTACACAACGCTTTGATCCACTTTGTCCCTAACAAAAATCAAAAGGTCGTAGAAGAACAAGCGGTTTGACGAGGCACTAACTGCTACGTCAAGATTTC
>JGI24159J19872_10009809_pt1 | contig 12550 bp, 8 predicted proteins | sample Ectturendosymbi4_FD_19872 | JGI IMG/M metagenome (IMG submission 19872)
TGATGTGGCAACCAGGGGCCGATCCAGCCAGTAATGTTAGGTGGAGGGCGATTTCAGTAATATTTGGTAGTCAAGTCTCATTACGGGTTCACTACTGTAAGAGAGATGAAGTATACATCACAACACTGCTTTGACAAACAATAGACGGCAAAATGGCCTTAAATCGCGAACGCTGTTTTCCGAATCGTATAAAATCATGGTAAGTAAATCTACTGTCGTAGGTTTTACACGGGGATCGCCCCAATCGACCTTCCTTGGATCCGCCCCCTGGTGGCAACCCTGGGTGAGCGCTAACACATCCGCATACCTGTGCCTGCAACACGGGCATCATTTCGAGCTTCGTCATTAATTGGCAGTTCAGGCGGATTAATCATAATGGCTCACACAAGCGCGTATCTGTTCTGTCCCTCAGTAGTGTAAATATAACAGCCACATAATAAAGAACGAAAGTTTTCTTGCGTACTTTATGGTTATGCGCATTCTTAATTTTTGAGTACTTTAGCAAGTTTCAAACTGTAAAAAACCTGTCAACTCAGGGTCCCTGAGTGTCCCCCATCCCAGCCGTATAACTTCTCTGCTCGACTGCTATTCGACAAGACATCTGCGCAGCCTGATGTTTTTGCAGTTGTGAACTGCACTGCCGTAGCGTTGAGTGTGTTTTACTCTGCTGTTTTAATACGCAGCCTTATATTTTTGCAGTTGTGAACTGCACTGACGTAGCACTGAGTGTGTTATACTCTCTTGCTTTAACGCTTTGCCGGATATTTTTGCAGTTACAAACTTTTCTGTCTTAGCGTTGAGAGCTGTGTTTTGCTCCGGTCTCCTAACTTGGAGCGCTGATAGTTTATGTTCATTACAGTGACACATTGTACAACAATGTTTTCCAATCTTTTTGCTGCAGCGGAACCTTACACAAATGATTGCCTTGCTTGTGGAACCCTATACAGTGATCCAAGTTCACGCTTTAGTGCGTATGACGTAACACAAAGACAGGAATAAGTAAAAGCAATTGATAAACAGTTTTCAATACGATTCATAGTGGCAAGGATACTGTGAACCAGTGTTATTGCTAGTACTACAACTGTATAGAACCAGGGTCGTCGCCAGCGGGGGACCAATGGTGCCCGGCCCCATTTAAAATATGTGCCCCCATTTCATGTTTGGTCCCGGTTGCTGGATACATCCAATACTGTATTTAAAAATGTGCCCCCTTTGTGGTTTGTGATCCCCGCTGCTGTTAAATCCTGGCGACGGGCCTGTATAGATCTGGTTGCAAATTTCGTCCCAGGCAATTTCGGCCTGTTTTGGCGGAAACCCTGGCAGGCAATCGCGGAAGCCTGAGGTTCCGCGGAACCCCGGTTGAAAAGCACTGTTCCTACAACAACGAGTAAGGAAAGTGCGTGTAGAATGATATATATGTTGTATCAACAAACTTCGCCAAAGTGTTGGTTTGTAAACGTGAATATGGCGTCATATTGTGACGTCACAAATAACGCGTATCAGTAACAATGACCGCCGTACGCCACTGCTCAATACTAAAATTTGGTAGGGGGCATACAGTCATGCAGTCACCCCAGGCACCGCCAGACTTCTGCACGCCACTGACGTCAGGCAACTTTAAACGGCTTGCTGATACATTTCTTTCCGCGCAGTATGTTAATCTATGTGACGTCACAATGCCTTGAGGTAATAATGCATTTGGCTGATAAAGATTTGTCGTGCAGTCGTATACAGTGCATCCTCGATTAACCGGTCCCTCGATTAACCGGCCGGGTTCAACAGGGAGGTACATTCAATTATTTAGTCTAAAATCTACACGTTTTGCAGTGGAAAAAAACTAGAAAGCCAACAAACAATGTAAATTGTTTTGTGGCTAAGCTTGTTCTCATACTAGTTACGTTTTTTCGTTCTTTTTTCTTTAGGTTCTTTTAAGTGTGGTGTAGGTGGTGGACAGTGGGCACCCTACGATAGATACTTTTCTTATCTGGCCAAATGCTTATCCTGCCAAGATTTTGGAAAAAGGTTGCCCAACATGGCCGGATAATCGAGGATGCACCGTACTTACTCTTTCCAGCGTGGTAACTTGATGAGAGGGTCTTAAGAGCTTGCATTGTGAAATTAAGTGACTAAACTCTCAGCGTATGCTACTTAATTTATTTAGTCGATCTCAGTCTGCGCTACTTTCAGTTAGTCTCTTTGTTTAGTCTCTACAGGCCCTAAAGGGAAAGCATTTCATCTGGGGATCTCGTGTAACTCTCATTCTTGTAACGAATTACACGCAGTCCCGTCGCCACGGAGGCTTTGGTGGGTTTAGCCCCCCCAAATACAGCTTCAATCCTCCCCAAATTGAAATACGAAACACTATAAATCAGTGGAATTTTTGTCAAATTTGAATGTCAAGCCCACCTGCACGAACGCAAAGCTCCCCCGCACAAACGTAAAGCCCCCTTGTTGACGACTGTCTGGCGACGGTTCTGATCACACGTGTGGTTGATGAACTTAAGATAGTTGTACAAGTACTGTAGATATTCCAAACACAATTGTTTGATCGCATTAAGTGAAACAACAAACTTTCTGCTCAGGTTCAAATGTGACAAGCGTTGAAAAAATTAATAAATGTGTTTGTTCATCTGTTGGTATCATTACAGTATTACATTATAACCTCAATCTTTCAAAAAGCACTGTGATACGCGGGAAACATAGCTTAGTATAACTCTGTATCGTATCGTGTCTCGAAAAGTAAGGGGTTCGTGGAAACAGTTGGCATCCACAGCAGGTTGCTAGTGAGAAACAATTAGGGAATCACTGCTTTAAATCAGTGATTCAGAATCACTGGTCCAGGTGGATTCTGAATCACTGACGGTCCAGGTGGACCACCGGCGGTCTTTCTTGAATTTTTACAGGATCCACAGAAAGCTCCATAATTCCTTGATAAAAATGCCCTCGAGTTCACTATATGCAATACAGTTTCGACCATTTGCTTATGGGATGCCCCACAGCAAAGTGGTCCATCGGATATTTTTTTGAAAAAGATGGTCAATGGGCTAAAGAAACTTGAGGACCACTGCTTTAAACGATATGCTTGTTTCGACGTTTTCGGGTAGCGAACGTGGAGCTTTGTGTGACTTGGTGCGTTTCATGTCATTTTTGTGAAAATCACTCAAGCCTTCCAAAAAGCGTTTGGTGACGACGTGAAAAGGGAAACCATTGAGTTTCCTGTCGACATCTTTCGTAAAGATCAATACCTTCCAAAAAATGTGATCGAGTTGAATGATGTATGAATCGAAATTCTGATTGTTTTGTATTTTTGGGGGTCATCTCTGGTACCTCATCCTCTTTCCTGGCTTATGGGCAGGCTCGTAGCTCCCAAATTGGTTTAGTGCCTCACAAATTTTGTTGTGCTCAGAAAATATGTTATTAAAACATATAGTAACATCAGAAATCCTGCTCCCCTAAAAATATACTTTGCCCCCCCAACACTAAAACCTGTCCACGGGTCTGCTCATGGGCACAACTAAAACTGCACCAAGGTTTGAACTGCGGAGGTGGTCAAAGTTTCAATTTGTTCGACTCCAGCATTCGCTACAACTCATGAATATTTTTTCTGCACCAGCCTAATTCGAAAATTGAAAATTGTACTCTGTCGAGATCCCGCAAAATTCTGAACATTACAAAAAATATACGCATGTTGAATGAAAACTTAAACTCCTCCCCTCTGACTCCGCACAAAATTTCAAGTTTCCTTCTTTGCCTGAACCCTGCGGAGCCCGCAATTCCGCGTTTGCTCTATCTCTGATAAATTGACTTTGACTGGGCTTTTCGTAGCCATTGATTGACCAAAGCACACACGAGAGTTTATTGCCCTGCTGTTCCGAAAATAAATTGCTTTTTGTGAAAGCGGAACTAACTTTACTAAAAGCTTTGACAAGTAGGGACTGCTTTATCAATCACTTATGTGAATGTGATATGTTGGTAAAGTTATCAAACTAGGCAATCTTAAAAGGCAGAATTCAGGACTGCATGCTTTTTTATGAATGCATCTAATACCCTTCAACCTTCTTCAAAGAATGTGCTATTTGCAAAAACGCGCCAAGTACTTTCGTAAAATTTTGACTTTTGTAAGTTTTATTGCTGAAAAACTAAATTATCAAACAGATAAGACCAGAAACAAGCTATTCCATTCTATTCTTTTGAAAAGGCTGCAGGGTTACAAACACTCTACGAATTCGTAATAAATGAGGTTTACTTAGTGAATACCGCCAAAATCGATAGATTGGCAGTTGAGAAACACGCAAACGCGTTCATGTATTCGGTTGTTCGGCGCATACGTCGTGCCACAAGCTGCAGTCATTTTTGCAAATAATTCCGAGTGACCAAGTTAATGCAGCATCAATACGATCTTTTGGCAAGCGCACAGGTTGTTAAATTGATGATTCAACCTTCGGCATCGGCGCATACTTTTTGACCTGTAAGTTGCATCCTGTCAAAGAAAAGTCAGTCAGTCTGTGCGCAGCTGAGCGTTGGAAAACCGTGGTGGTGAAAAAGGCGGAGTGCTTATGACATCTAACTACAATGGAGTATAGACGCTTTGCGCTACATATTATGAGCGTCAATATGGATTAATTCAAGGTGATTGGTGGCTTTGTTGACAATTCTAAATGTTGTTTTGTTGACACCAAGGATTTAGAGCCGTTGATGTGATTTTTTAACATCCAATGCCGCAAATGTGGCCGAAACTCGTTGCACGTCTCGAGCACTCCGAGCAGAGATGCTGTTTGATCTCGATTACTTGAAAGATCACACCAGTGTCAATACTGGTCATTTGGCTTCTGCAAGTGAGTTTCACAGAAAATTCCCCTATTGTGAGGGTTCCTGTGCAAAAATAGTACCTGAGTGTTTTAGCATATAGGTGTGAAGCACGTTTGTTTCAGCGGATGCATATACAGACAAAATATTGCAAATATTAACTGACCACCATACCAAACACTGTTTGCTTATTGAAACTTCTGTCTCAAGTTGTTACTGTAGTAAGACAAGCTGGTTAAAAATCGAAAATGATTTCAAATCAATATCATACTCCTCTGTTATGTTTGCAACTGTCTTTCTTCTGCACCCATTAAGCATGCTTTACTTCGTAAGTTATCTCTTCTTCTCTATCTGGTACTTNGGAACATTTAGCTTTGCAATAGTGCACGAAGAGCGAAAAAGTTGAGAACTATCAGTCCAACTCATAACTTACACATATCCTTCCTTGCATTTTACGTGATAAGTTAAGCAGAGCAGCAAAACGCCATCTCCGCGACGATCAGAGCTGACTCTGCGTCCTGCTGTGTTCTAAACTGCTCAGCATTGTAATCATCCGAACCAGTACTGGCAGTGGCTATTCGTCATTGACGTGCCTTTTTTACACAAGGTCATTGCCAAGGAAGAAGGCGATCTGCGCCGAGTTGCCGATGACCATCGATCACCACGCAAGTGATTGTGGCGTGGTGGTATAAGCAATCGGTTTTAAACCTTCTGACGTTGTTTGCAGAGGTTCGGTTGCTGCTGTGATTACTATAAAATCGTCCTGAAATTTTACCAACACAGTCATCATGCAACTGAATCAAAATAAGTTAATTTCAAACTTGGCGAATTTTGTTATTCGCAATAAAAGAAACTAGGAATATTTTCTGGCTTGAGATTGCTTTTGTAAAAGAATTGAAAACAGCATATTTGATTAAATCTCAATTTGCGTGATTCAAAGAGTTCCTGGTATGTTTTCACGCTTTGCTGTTTTGTACGCTCAGATAACTCTTGTCAGATACAGTTTCTCAACCAAGCGTCGCAAGCCGATGACCTACAGCTAAAAAACACAATTTCAAAATTTGCAACTATACCCGGGGGCGTGCAGTGGTCTGGTGATGCCCGGGACAATTGCTTGACTGTATGTCCCCCTAACAAACTCTAATATTGAGAAATGTGGGAAACACAGATATTTGAAATATGCAAAAGTAGTGTTTACAAAAAAAGTCTCAAAAAATTAAATCAAAAATATTTCAAACAGTATTTTGTTTTTACTGTGTTAGTCATTAATAATTATTAAATTATTAAAGATTTTTATTCTGATTCATTCTGTGGCCTGAGGAATACGTTTATAAGCAAATTTCTTCTAGTAATGGGTATGCAATGAAGAAATATATATTGCATTTATGCATACAAATAAGTAACAGATATGCCCACCGAAAGAAGATAGCACTTGTGAGGCATGATAAGAGATAGAGTTGTCTTTTTCACTATTGTAAATACATAATATCTGAAATGGTACAACCATGCAGCTTGGTGCATCGCTGCACTCTTATGTTTTTCTGAACTATAAACAAGTTGCTGAGGATATTTTTCAGTAGAAACAAATGAAGAAGTAACTCTTTTTATTCAACAAGAATAAAAAGTATGAACAATTCGGTTACACATTTACATATCAAACTGCCTTTTCGAAATGAGCTCTCCTGTCGGAAAATACTTGCACCACTTCGTTTTATGCATCGACTGAAAGGAATTCTCTTCCAATGCTCATTATAGCCGCGATCGTTTTCACAAACCACATGACCACTAAGAATGAAACCAAGCAGACAAAATACCACATTGTAACAAGAAGCATTCTTTATTAAAAAATTCAACTTTTAACAAGCGAGTTTAAAAGGTCTTAGTTTTTGTTTACTATACTGTCCGCTTTATTGTCATTATGGCGTTTACAGTGAACTGGTAATAAATTTACGTATGATTAAGAGTTTTTCACCTTGTCTTTGAGAGTGTCACAAATGTCACCAGCAAGTTCATCGGTACGCCTTGCTGTCGTCCAACGCGACAAACTTATTTTCTCGTACTCCTGTACTATTTCAGGGCACATTTCTTCTGCCACACCGATAAGGCACTGTTTCGCAATATTACTATCAGAATACGGCTTCATATTTTGAGCTATTCTCTGTGCAATTAAGAAACTACATCGAACTACTTTTTCATTATCAGTACGCATTTTTTTAAACATAAAACGCTGACTTTTCAATTGTTCCTTTAATTGCTTAATTTTCAGCTATTTGTTACGTCCACGGGCGCAATTTTGTTGTAAAATGTGGGGGGACAGTTTAGTGTGGAATCAATGAAGCCATCGGGTCGATGCAGAAGTAATGTTTTACAAATACAAATTTCCAATCTTGTTTATCAAGGTGTTTTAAAAGCAAGACTAATCACGCTAATACATCAATTGCGTTTTATCAGAGCTGTCAACTGGAGTGCACAAAATGCTGAATCGCATTGGTCGCACGTGCATGTCACTCTTATAGTAGTAAACATCAGTTTTCATGCATTTTATAAGAGGTGTGATTTACAGTGCGATTTGATGCCTTTTTCAAGTTGCTTAACGTTACAAAGACGATAAATATTTTTCTTGCACATTTCCGCTCTTTCTAAAAGCTACAAATTTTTTCAATGCTACTGCGCATCATACCTGCAGCCGCACCCCTACCAAAATATCCCTTGTTACCAGGTGGTGGATGCATCCTTTCAATCTCCCCTTGTTGGCCCCTAATACATACCCATCTAGCCTACAATGTAATTTCTGCATACCTGATCGTTTGGTGACTGTTTCTTGTGACTTTTATATGTGATGCAACTTAGCTCAGTCTTTCCACAATCGATTTTTCAGGTTGAACATCAGACTTTAATGGATGAAATTAATGTCAAAAGTTTAAGAGCTCTTCTTGGATAATGACACGAAAATATATTTGAAATTAAACAGAAGTAAAAACGCACAACGGTGAATTGGTAAAAATGTACAAGTTTCACCTGATTAACACGAAAAAAATGTCCAGCAAAACTAGGTGTGATCAGGTATTAAGTTTTGGGGAAATACATTTTTACGGGGACAAGATTTTAGTTTTTACTATATGCTTAAAACAAAATTTTCTGGACATAATAAAATTGGGGAGCACTGCCCCCGAATGCCCCCTTGGCTACGAGCCTGCCTGTAAAGGAAAAGTTTCGCACTTGGATGAAAATATTGCTGCATTATGTTTTTGGTTAAAATCAAGTAAAGTAGATGATTTACGAACCAATGCATTCAGCACAAGCACAAAGCGTAAGAGTCACGAAAAATTATATTTTGGTTTTGTTGGTCACCATTGTCGCGGCATTACAGGAAATGAGAATAAATGTATATTTTATCTTTGATTCCCAGTCAAGTCCTTATGTTTTGAGCTATAGGTCAATATATAGCTAGGTAAATAGTTCTCCAACGTTTTGACTGAAATCCTATTTACTAATGGTTGAAGACAGGCTTTTGCAAAACTGCCCATCCTAAAACTAAGTCTCCACAATAGTACTGCTTTTGTCTTCGGCAAAAGCTTTGCTGATATTGGCCTGAAAATGTAGCTTTCTAACATTATATACACTTAGGTTTACCAGACGTCTTGTTTCAACCGGGACAGACCCGGTTTAAAGGCTTTGTCCGGTGTGTCGGTTGGTCAACCAAAAAGTCCCGGTTAGGTATTCAGTCAGGCACCATAGCCCTACAGGAATATTCTTAGCATGCTATGATTAGTCTGTTTAACCAACTTGCTGAAGAATGATGCGTGATCTTGTTTCGTAGTTTTAGATGTAAAGATAAGTGATACGTCATTGCAGTGGATAACTGGTCCCGTAATGGGTCGATTGTTAGCGCAGTGGCTAGTCCAGTAAAATTGGCTAGCAGGAGGGGGTGTTCTTTTTGCAGTTATAGGTTGTTGAAAGGATTTATTTCGTACCGGAACTTGTTTGATTTCCTTCTAATGCTCTTCGTTCTGAAACGTCCCGGTTCTCATTGACAATAATATGGTATGCTTATCAGTGGCATAAGTAGAGGTTTGAGCCAGGGGGGCAAAGGTTAGCTGAAGGGGGCCCACTGGTCACGGTAGGGGGACCCGCTAGCCAAAACTCAGAAAAAGGTTAAGAAATGATAGTGGATCTCTGGATGTCGTGGATGTCCATACTAGATAAAAAAAAAACGAAAACACCCCAAAAACGCAAAAAAATAACGAATTAAAGAATACTAAATATCAAAATGTCAACTAAAGTGAGCCCATTTAGCTTGCCGGGGGAGGATCGCCCCCTTGCCCCCCCGTCAGTTACGCCACTGATGCCTATATACGCTAGCATTATTAAATTTTGCGCTGTCTGTTTCTGAATACATGACAACCAACGTTACAGCAAAGCCAGATACACTTCTACGAGAACCAAATCCATGCTATATTGTGGTCTTTCACATGTGCAGCTGTAAAAATATCACTGTTTCAAGAAAATAACCTTTCTAACAATATACTACACAGGGTAAAATGCAGTCCCGTCGCCACGGGGGGGCTTTGGTGGGCTTAGCCACCCCAAATACAGCTTCAAGCCTCCCAAAATTGAAATATGAAACACTATAAATTAGTGGAATTTTTGTCAAATTTGAATGTCAAGCCCCCCTGCACGAACGCAAAGCCTCCCCGCAAAAACGTAAAGCCCCCTTATTGACGACTGTCTGGCGACGGTTCTGGTAAAATGTCAGACAGAAGCAGTAAATCATCTTTCGCGGTCTCTAGAAACTTGAAAAATGCTAAACATCATTTTACTGAGGCTAAAATTGATAACCTAACAGAATCCAGTGACACCACACCAAACTCTGTTTCAACATCAACTTGGCTATGAGTAACATCTAACATGAAAAGCACTTCAGGCAAAACGCGGCAAACGTCGCTTTTATTTTTGGAACTTCTCCAAATACAAAACCTGAAGAGAAAAAGTGGGGGGGCATGTCATGTTATATCCCCCACTTGAAAAAGTGGGGAGGGCACGTCCCCCGTGCCCCCTACCAAATTGCGCCCATAGATAACATGTTATCATAGGCGTACATTTTACTGGGTGGGCGGAAACAATTTGCCCTGAAAATAACAATTTGCCCTAAATATAAACAATTTTCCCTGAAACTAACTTTTTTTGTTTAACCCGAATAGGGCCTGAAACCACTTGTAAATCTGTTCTATACATTTCAATTCCTTTATAACGGCTTCGTCTGTAACGTCAATTCGCCTATAACGTTACATTTTGTTCGGTCCCGAAGGCATCTTTCACATGCATTTCAATTCACTTATAACGTCAATTCGGCAATAACGTTCTTTGTGCAATCCCGCAGAGGTACCGTTATAGGCAAATACGTCATAGACAAAAAAATTGCACGCTGCATTCACAAAACTAACTTCAAAATTTTCGCACCTCACCCAGTCAACTAAAATTTGACGTTAAGAGCAATGCTGCAACAGATAACTGAAGAGTTCTAAAACAAGCACGAAAACCTGGCATTAAGACTCCTCAAAAAAATCAATCATCTTAACACCCTGCACAGAAAATTTTCCAGGAGGGACAACGTCAATATGTTGCTTATCCTTCTCAAATTTCTGACAATGCAATGCAAATGGACGTTCACAAAACGTTTCACCCTTTCTGCAGCATCATTAGCGTGCAGAGGTATGGTGATGCCAGGGGCGACTGCTTGATTTTATGCCCCCAGACAAATTCTACTATTGAGTAGAGGCGTATGGTGGTCATTGCTACTGGATATAAGCTATTTGTGACGTCACAATATGACATCATTTTCATATTTCCAAACCAACCTTTTGGCGAATTTTGTTGACACAATATAGCCTACATATTATTCTACACGCACTCCCCTTACTCGTTGTTGTACAATGTGCCCCTCTATCAGCCCTCCACGTTACGAGACTGGAGCAAAATACAGCACTCAACGCTGAAACAGAAGAGTTTATAACTGCAAAAATATCTGGCAACGCGTGAAACCAGAGGAGTAGAACACACTCAGTACTACGCCAGGGCAGTTCACAACTGCAAAAACATAAAAAAATATGTTTCATCTGCTTTCGATCAGTTCCACTCGATAGAATGTTTCCCGCAATTCTGCAGCGAAACAACGGAAATTTCACCTGCTTTCGATCAGTTCCACTCGAGAAAACGTTTCTCGGAATTCCGCAACGGAACAACGGAAACTACCTCTGCTTTGATTCAGTTCCACTCGATAAAATATTTCTCGCAACCAGTAGAGAAAAGCGTTGGGGGCCCGAGGCAAGACTAAAAAGGGGCCCTCTGATGACGTCATCATACTCAGCCAACCGTGATAAGCACTGTTGATCAAGCTAAAGATACGGCCTCTCGAGGCTACGTTCCTGAGACTACGGCATGACTGACATAGCAGAAGGAGAAAATGCAAAAGAGTGTTCATGATAGGCTACACAACTTTGAAAACACTCAAATTTGGGATGACAAGGCTGGCAACACACAAAAGTTAGGCAGTAGCAAGTTGGCATCGTCCCCACGTCTTTATTTGCGCGCTCCATTTCTCTGCATTCACCACCAACAAACTACAAAATTTACCCTTTTCAAAGTTTCACACTTTCCCCCTTTGAAAAAATGCTTGGTAGTTGGTATCTTGAATTTGTTCACATTTATGTCTTTATGGGAATACATGAAACTATAAACAACAACCAAGAAGATTTGAAACACTAAATTTGTTTTAAATTTCGTTATTTTAACTACAAGAACATAACACACAACAGCTTCCAACCTGAGACTTGTTTTGGAAAGCTTTGAGGCTGGACGAGTCACGGCTGCCCTCATCTTGCATTGACATTAGTTGTTTGAAAAATATGCAGAAGTGGGAAATAATTCACCGTATGTACTTTATCGCAAACATTTCTGCTGCAGCAAGTAGCCTACACCAGGGGTCCGCAAATAGTGGGTTGCGACTCAAATTCGGGTCGCGAGACCTTCCACATTGAGCCGCAAGATAATTTAAATTTACATCTTAAATTTCCATTATCATGAGACAGAATAAATGCAATCATTTGCTGTTTTATGTGCTAAATTTCATACAATTTTGTGTAAGAAAATTGCTACTGCCAATAGTAGTCTTAAAAATGATATTTATTTATGACGTATTTTCCACAAAACTATATGCTCACGAAATGTTTGGGTTGCGAGGTTTAGAACTATTTTTTAGGGTCGTGCCAAAAAGTATTTGCGGACCCCTGGCCTACACAACTGATGAAATCTGTGTTAAGAAAAAACGGTTCAACTTATACAGGCTTAGGAATGGCAAAAAAACTTTAGCATCACCTACCAAGTCTACCTTTTAAACCAACCATTTACTAGTCAAGCTTCAAATAACCTATGACTTCAAGCATAGGTTAAATTCAAACCACTTAAAATACCTGAAATTGCTGTAGAAAACATGAGTACTCATAATACTCAGAAAATGACATTTCTGCTACTTGATAAGAAGCATGAATGTAGCCTTGCTGATTAACAGTCTTTGCAGCAAAGCAGCAATAATACAAAGATATTTTGTAAACAAAAAGAAATATTCTATAAATTAAAAGATGTAGTGTGGTGTGGTCCCTGCTATAACAGTTGCATGTTGTCTTATTTTCTGATGGAAATATTCACTAAGGTACAACATCACAAGAAATGAGAAATTTGTCTAACA
>JGI24159J19872_10009813_pt1 | contig 12548 bp, 6 predicted proteins | sample Ectturendosymbi4_FD_19872 | JGI IMG/M metagenome (IMG submission 19872)
CCCATTTGTTCAACGTGAGAGCGAAATCATTGCACGCTTGATGCAGAACCATCATCGGGTGAACGACGTCACCAGCAAAACTGGCTCCAGTTCGGTGACGTCAGTCCTAGCGTGGTGACGTCAGACAGGAACGATTCTCCTGTGTTTTGGGGCAGCTCGCCGCATATTGTGAGGTCACATCCGTTCGGTGGGGGTGGATCGTCGGAAAGATTTGGCTTGATTGACAGCCAGCCTCATGACGTCATGTGTGAGTTAGGGATGAGTCCCGTGTTGCTGTCGTGAAACAGTTGAACTGGTGTGGACTGCATTGTAGAACAGCCTGCTTTACTAACTCTTTTTTTCTTAGGACTGACTATTGTGGCAAGTTTTTCTAATTTTTTCTTAGGACTGACTATTGTGGCAAGTTTTTCTAATTTTTATATTGTTTAACTTGCAGAATGACACAGTTATTTCTGTTGTGTGCATTTGAGTTGGGTTTTCTGTAATGTTTAATGGCAGATATCAGATCTACAGTAGGGTAGTGCAGTCGCATTGTTACCCTTTCACAACACTGAGTATATTCAAACAGCCACTGCAAACATTCAAACACTTAGGAAGAGCAGAAAGGATGTAAGGAAGACATCTTTAGATTTCCGGGAGGTTTTGATGCTTGCTGGAGGCAATATGAGCAAGTACAGAGCGAAGCAGCTACTGGAAGCTGGTGGAGGTGAAGAAACCGCAGAAAAACAGCTCCTTACTCAAGAAAATAAGAAGAAAAGATTAGACTGGGCAAACGCAGTAAAATACAGAAAAAAGCGTTGTTTTCAAACAAAAAATATTTTTTTCAGGGAAACAAAGTAGACTTGTCGCGATCAGTGAGGGGTGGGCGGCGAAATTGTGCCCGTGTCAGTGATGAAGCAAAACAAAAAAGGTGTTCTGGGTCAGTTTTAGTTCTTCTGTAGTAGGATCGCTTGTACCATTTGAGTGCATTATGAATTAGAGCAGGGGTCACCAACCTTTTTGAAACTGTGAGCTACTTCTTGTGTACCGATTGATGCGAAGGGCTATTAGTTTGATTCACACTTCTGAAATAAAAATTTCGCTCTATTTACCTTCAATTATTTTGGTATTGATATTCGTTGATGTGAAGACATTGATCATGCTAATGTTATTTTTAGAACAGGCCCGTGGGCGACCTACATAATCCTTGCGGGCACCACGTTGGTGACCCCTGAATTAGACAAACATGTTGACGTAATTGACGGAAAAGTTGTCCCAGGCATGAGATGACATCTGACCATGGACCAACATCCCATAATGTGCTCGTTCAGTGGTATGCAGAGGTCTGGTGATGCCCGGGTCGACTGCTTGATTGGCTGCCCCCCTACCAAATTCTAGTATTGAGCAGTGGCGTATGGTGGTCATTGTTACTGGATATACGCTGTTTGTGACGTCACAATATGACGCCATATTCACGTTTCCAAGCCAACGTTTTGGCGAAGTTTCTTGACACAACAACATGCATATTTAGCGACGCTGGAGAAGCGTCAGGGCAGGGGGGGGGGCAGTAAAACAGTTGAGGGCAATGGAAAGTTATAAAAAACAAAAAGAATCGTTATCAATTATGTTTGCTTCTGCTCATCCACAATGTTGACTTCAAAAATAGCAACAGGAATTTGTAAACTGCATAACAATTGAGAATGCGCATAAAGTACGCAAGAAAATACTCGTATTTTTGGGACTGTTATATGTACAACTACTGGGGTCTGAACAGATACATGCTTTTGTGAGCCGTTTTGATCAACCCGCCTGAACTGCCAATTAATGACGAAGCTTGAAACAAAGCACATATTGCAAGCACAGGTGTGCGACGATATTAGCACAAAAAACGAACACAGGAAACTAGTGGTACATCATAAAATGAGCTAAATCAAGCAAGTTGAAATAGGGCAGTTTTGAAATTTGACTCAGAAAATCAATTGAAGGTTCATAATTATCTTCAGGGTTGACGTAATTGAACCCAACCAAAAAAAACACTTGGGTGTTTTTAAAAAAGCCCACATAACACAAACCAATAAACCCACCAAAAATCCCACTCTTTTCTTTTCCTTTGAAAAATGTACTATGCAGTTAAAAGTAAAATAAGCAGCACACTTGTACAGTTAACTCTACATTTTTTTATTGAAACAAAATGAACAGCAACAAAATTTGAAGGACTTGAAAAAAAGAGAAGAATAACAAACACTTGGGAGTAAGTTCTACTGGTTATCTTCTTCAGCCCTATAAAATCGGTATATTTTAACCAATTTTTCTGCCTTCTCTGCGTCCACACTGTTTCTGATGATGGGCCATACCAAACCATATGTTACAAAAATTCACTATATAGATATTGAACTAGCAGGGCATGTAGGCTACGTAAACTTGACGTGAAACTGCAGAATTTGTGTGGGAGTGACTTTTCTCTGTCTGCCGTGTGCATGCTTGCCAAGCCTTGCCACTTTGGAGTGAATTGACCAACAACACTTTGCGAAGACAAAGATGGGGTAAATTTCTTTGCCCTCAAATTTGAATGCCATAATAGGTACAAAAAGTTATTATTGCGTTATTCTGAAAATGGTGATACTGCATGATGCAATATAAACAATTCAAAATAGGTTTTTGTGTTTTTTTCTAAAAAACAAAAACAAAAACCTGTTTCTTTTAAAAAAAAAACGGATTTGAAAAAAAAAACAAAACAGGTGAATTGTTTTTTTAAACCCGTTTTTTTTCAACCCTGGTTATCTTTCAATCCTTTTTGTGATTTTCCTTTGATCGCACGATCTGGACCAAATCACGTCACTATCAGTTTGATTGTGTGTGCCCCACACCTAAAATATAGGTCCCTGGTATTGAAGAAGCTGAGAATTACTCGCATTTGAATACGTAAAAATTAGTATTGACAAAAAAACAAGTTTCGTAAAATTAAATCCATAGAGCATGTATTAGTAGACTTACAATAAGAAAAATTATGTAGTTACAGAATTTCACTTTTTGTAATTTCACTCTTTGGATTCCCGGGTCCGGCGACCCTTTGCCCCCCCCCCTTCTGCACGCCACTGTGCTTGTTCAGTGTCTTTCGTCCAAAATAAAGGTGAAGACGATTTTCAGCAAACACAATTTAATGTTTTTAGACACCCGCCAAATATGAAAGCTCACTGAGAAACTCTGCTCTGTAACACAATCTCGCCAAGAAACATCGGACCATGGCCTAACCATGACCAAGCTGATAAAGTCAATCATTCAAATAGGGCTTAGGAGCAATAAAATATAAGTAAAAACGGCTAAAAACTGGCAGAATATGTGCGAAAACGAGTAAAGGGAGTGTTAAAAGTGAAGTAGTTCACACAAATGTTTTGCATTTGGGTGTATTTTGCTTATGTAGTCTCTTAATTTGCGCAAGAAGGATTCCAAAGTGAAGGCGCAATTGCAAAGTGGTGTCATGTAAGTGCCAGACTTGTCAATGGATGTCCTGTCCTAAGACATCCCGTGGTGTCCTGTGCTGTGGTCAGATAACACTGGTATTCGACTTCAGGAATTCCTGCAGTATGACGTTCGCGATGGTACTTGCAATTAATTCCAAGTTCATTGTTCATTGAAATCTCATAGGATCCCCACAGACAAGCCTGATAAATGCTCCTCCCTGAAGATTTCAAATGATGATCACAAACCAGACCTAAGATTAAGTATCGTTCGGTTTCGACAAATATCCACAGATAGGTGGGTATTTCGATATAACTGGAGTGATTCGCCAACTGATCAAATGCGCACTTCCAACGTATTTTTTTTTACCTGATAAGTACTTGCAAGCCNCCCCAACCCCATTGCTATATTTAAAANCGTGTGTTAGATTACAGAGCACTAAGGCGCTTCGCCGAGTAACACGGTAGTGCACATATAACACGGTCAGTGGCGTACGCAGGAAATTTTAATGGGGGGGTTCATTGAGTGGGGCATGGTGGTCATTTGTGTTTGGAGTGCGCTGTTTGTGACGTCGCATTCATGTTTCCAAACCAACGTTTCAACGAAGTTTGTGGACATAATATGCATATTCTTCTACACGTNCTCCCCTTACTTTATGTGTCATTGCACTGAATATAAACTATTAGCGCTCCAACTTGGGATATCAGAGGAAAAGACACTCAACGCTACGACACAGCAGTTCATACTTGCAAAAATATCAGGCTATGCATTAAAACAGGGGAGTAAAACAAACACATCACTACGTCAGAGCAATTTACAACTGCAAAATGAGGCTGCGCTAATGTCTTGTCGAATACGAGCAGTCGAGCAGAGAAAGTGTGCGCTGGACTGGCTGGCGCACACCCCGGTTTGCAAGATGGAATTGTGCTAAATTACACAGGAATTGAGAATGCGCATAAAGTACGCAAGAAAACTTTCAATTTTTTGTTATATACAGAAGTCCAGCGAACTTTTAGTTTTCCTTTTTCCCTGCTGAGACATAATCAAATGCCTGAAAGCTTCTGTGTTAAAAACTGTTGTTTTTGAGCTCGTGCAACAGTTCTATCATGCTACAGAAATTGTAGCCAATGCGGTCAGCGCTTGCGCTGATCAACCATAGCAGACAAAATAAAGGCAATTGTTTCAGATACAGTGAACTATCGCGGAACACAATCTTAAACATGCGTAGTGGACGAAAGGTTTGAAAAAAGTGGTGAGATGGTTTCTAGACGCAGACGATTACCCAGACTCCCACCAAAACTAATTATTACTTTGTGGTCCATTTACAATGTTCCTTGAAATTTGCATGCAAATTTATTTCGTGGTATTTGCATTAAGTCGACAAATTAACAAGCAAAAATATGCGAAAACAATTAATCTCATTTGCAAAGGTAATAAACTGTTTGTAAAATATCAAGCTCAGGGGGGGGGTTAACCCCAACCCCTCTTGCGTACGCCCTTGGTTCTATCACGTCACATTAACGTAGACAATGCGGTCACGATCGGCGCATGCGCTGATCAACCATAGCAGACAAAATAAAGACAATTGTTTTGGATCAAATGAACTATCGCGGAACATAATCTTAAACATGCCTAGTGGACCAAAGGTCTGCAAAAATGGGGAGATGGTTCCTGGACGCAGACGATAACCCAGGTTCCCATCAAAACCTAATTATTACTTTTTGGCCCATTTACAATGTTCCTTGAAAATTTCATACAACTTCATTCCATGGTATTTGCATAAAGGCGACAAATTAACAAGCGAAAAGTATGCGAAAATAATCTCCTTTGTGCAGGTAATACAATTTTTGTAATATATCTAACTCAAGGGGGTTAAACCCAACCCCCCCTTGCGTACGCCCTTGGGACGAAAGGTCTGCAAAGAATGGTGGGAGGGTTTCTGGACGCAGACGATAACCTAGATTCCCACCAAAACCTAATTATTACTTTTTAGACCACTTGCAAGGTTCCTTGAAATTTGCATGCAACATCATTCCGTAGTACTTGCATTGAGTCGAAAAATTAACAAGCAAAAAGTTTGCCAAAACAATTAATCTCCTTTGCGCAGGTGATAAAGTATTGGCAAAATATCAAGCTCAAGGGGGGGTTAACCCCAACCCCCCCCTTGCGTACGCCCTTGAACACGGTAGTGCACACATTAGTACACATATAACACGGCAGTGTACACATGGTAGTGCACATATAGCACACGCCTAGTGGAGGCACCCGGTAGGGGGTCATCATACCAGAGGAAAAAACAGTTGGAAACCTCCCCAGGTTTTAAATTTCACTCCGATTCAAAAGTTTGGCTTTTTTCGAGTTCAGCGCGCCAGTACTCACACCCTGCAATGTTTTGAAATACTGGTTTTGTTAAACGTCACTATCAGCCGTTTCCAATCAAACTCTAGATTTGGGGGCGACGGTAACTCAGTGGTGCTGTGTTCGCCTCCCAATTGGAAGGTTGGGTATTCGATCCACGACCACTGAGGGAATCTCCGTAGCGCTTCTTGGAAATGAGCGTTCACCCCAACCACCCCGGTAAGAAGCAAATTTCAGGCTTCGGCCTGCCGTCAATTGTCGTCACCGTGACATACAAATACAGTAAAACCTAATTCACAGAGAGATCCAAAGCAACCTGGGACAGAGGTGTACAGGGTTGGTCAAAACTGGATTTTTGAGATCCTCATACTTTTCAGGCAAATGCACGCCCGTAACCAGAGAGGGTGGACCTGCAAAAAATGTGTTGGACATAGTTTAAAACTATTGAACATAGTTTAAAAAATTAGGGCCCCTCTCAGAAAACTCTTCACACCACCTGGTGTCCCACGCTGATTACGGGCCTGGGCAAATGTCAACTACTGCTTTGAAAGAATCATAAAACATAAATAACTGTAGATTGGCGAATAAATCGTTGAATTCTAATCTAATTTCAGAAATCTTTCACTGAACTTAGTGCAAGATTCCTACCTATGTGGGTGGCAACTATGTGCTTTCTTCCGTGATTGTCACTTATTGATGCGTGTGTCGAGAAAACGATAAAAATTCTTAGAATTTCATTAAAAAAAGTGTTGCTGAAAAACTTCACATTTGGATTTATTAGCTTTTCAGATGACTTTCGAAATTGAAAATGCTCATTTCAAAGCAGCGCTTTTGTTTTGAATGAAACTAAAGACGTCGCTTTTCGATGCGAAGGTGTTGCCGTGTGGACCCTTAATACCCTGTAGCCACAACCCCATGGCATGGGGTGACAGAACCATGCTCCACCAGGTATTGCTTGCTGGGTGCGTGGTTTTGCCGCTTTCCATCGTACAGTGCTGGACACGAGCGTTGACACTGGCGCACGTATTAACCGGCGTCTGTCTTAAGCCCGAAGTGAGATGCATGAAGCTAAATAACAGGTAGAGGTGGTGCGGGAGGCAGGAAGTCGCCAGGCTTGGCGTCGAATTACCGCTCATTGATCGCCACTTCCCGCTTTTTTTTCTTCTAAGCTTCTATTAAACAGGCGGTTAAGCCAGAAAGCGACATGAGGTTGTTGTAGAGTGCCTGGCGCCTTGTCAGTGCTGCTGTTGCTGCAACGAGGCAGGTTGGAGCGGTGGCATCGTATAACCGTGCGTCTGTAGTCAAAGTTAAGCTTCAGAAATGATTGATTCGTGCAGGCTTAAAAGGCTTTGCTGACAAGTACGTGAAAGTGAACAGTTATTCAACCGTTAGACGTCGTCAGTGTTAAGACAAGCAGTGTTTCACCTTTTTTCGGAAAAATTGTGGGGGCTGTGAAAAATACTTGTTGTCTACATGAAAGGATGAAGTCAGGCAGTAGCGCCTCTGTTGAGGGTTAATGAGTCTGCTCTTGGATGTGAAGGATTATACATGTTCATTTCTGGTTGAAATTGTCGCTTTGTTTCTGATTTCCTCTATCAAGGTAACAAGCATGACTGATTAAAAATTTCCGCTTCCTGTCGTTTGTTTGCACAGAGGATAAATGCATGGTTTTGTGACGTGACAGCTTGAAACTGTGCGACGCAACTTGTTTTGTTTTCGTTTGTATGACCGGCGTGGCTCTAGTTTTGTTGACAACATAAATCAAAGTATCAAATCNTAGCGTTTACTGTTTTGCGTTCAGCTATGACTAGTCGCTGAAGTGCTGAGCACAGTNAGTTCGTTAATGCACAGCCCCAACTGTTAGAGGTGTTATTCGCGCTTAATCAGCACGTGCGACCAGCAGGGCAGAGTTATTTCTCAAAAATCCGCACCCGAGCTTCGCAGCTGCAGCGCGGTGTCTTTCTGGCAGCAGCGTTTCCTGCTGTGTCACTGCACTGAGCTTCAGTGAGCTGGCAAGCAAGCGATGCGTGTGTCGATTTCACCACCACAGACCTGCCTCCCTCCTTCCTGTCTGTTTCAGCAATCCCTGACTCAAAACACGCCTCTACCACCGCGCCATTTTGTTTCCAACCACGTGACCGCTAAGACCGCGCCTCAGCCGCGATTTTCCGCTGTCATTCATGACTCACAAATCATTTTGGTGTCGCTGTATTTGTTTGCTGTTAATTGTTAGCAATCAACAACAATTGTTAATCTGCGATTCCATCGTCTGTCTGAAGTCATCATCGGTGACGTGGACTGTTGCGTCACTCGCTGAGTTAGTGGTTTTTTCGCTTTCAGGGTCGTCTGCGGTGACGTCATCGAAGTGGGCCGGTGACGCGTTGAAAGAAGATTGGGTCCACGTGACGTCATCATCCGTGTACCACTCGGTAAATGTGATCCGTTTTACATCCTGTTGCTGCTTGGTCTTTCACGTGTGCGTGTGTGTGTGGGGGGGATAGCTTCCAGCCCTCCCATGGCTGCTGACAGTTATATGAAGATGTAAGCTATTCGTGAAGCGTTCCCATTATCGCTGCTGCGGAGAATAGCTTGTCACTTCATATGCGTGTAAGCAGCTCCTGACTGCCGGAAGGTGCAGGTTTCAGAAACAAGATCTTGGTTTTTTTGAGGGATACAAAGTCTTAACAACTTACAATATAATTTCTCGCATTCTGGTGCAAAGTAGCGGTGCATTCTGGTGCAAAGTAGCGGTGCATTCTGGTCACCACAACCAGACGAAACTTCAGGTGGTGGTTCGTCTCCATGGAAACACTCTGGTGTTCCGTCATTGGTTGTTTTCGACCATTCTGAAACTATTGTTACTGCTGCACAACAAAAAGGTCAAATTCGTACGCTCTCGTGTGTCGTCACAATCGCCGATTTTGCTGCGTTGAAGGCGAAGCGATCAGTAGAGAAAGCAAAGTGTGATTTCTTAAAGTACAGATTTTTCAACTTCAATTTTTTGCTTGTTGATGTCATAAACGTTTGTTTTTTTGCCCCAGAAAAGGTAACGCCACCAGACACGTTCCACCTACGACCCGTTCTCCAATAGCTGTGGAATCTTGTCAGCGGATTTAAAAACACAAATATTTTTTTTTCAGCAAAGTTTTCAGGTTCAGAGTTATTCCCCCTCCAGGCCAATGCAATTCTCGCCTCCATCCCGACAATTGCACTCGTCTGTACCGCCACCTGGTGTCGGCGGACCACGATGGCAATGTCCCGGATGGTGGCGCCTGTCGACCTTGGCGTTTCAGCTGCGTGCCACGACACAGGCCTGCGTTCCAAGCTACGATTGTGACGTCACTTGAAACCCAGGACCTGTTGTCGTGACAACGCCGTTTCAGCGACACAGAAACCAGCATCAATGGAAAGTCAAGGGTGTGGATCAGAAAAAAAGATCCTTTGTCAGTGAAATGTCACCAACTTTCACAATGTACAGAGGATGTCATTCGTTGTTTGTTTGTTTTTTTTTTAACTTAAAAACTAGTTTCAAATTCTGCGCGAATTTCGCCGAAGACAATGTCCGCGCGCGATCCATACTCGATAATCAAGTAATGGTCGAATCTCTTGGTGTCTTGAGATGTGAATAAAAGTTGTTTTCAGGGCCTGCGGCAATGGTCCGGCATACGGGCCGGCGGCCATCCCGACCCCCCTGATGTTGCCCGGGCCATGATCAAGAGGGAGGAGTACCTTCTCGAACCCGAGGGTTACGCAGTCCCTCCTCCAGACCCTGACGACCCTTGGAACCCTGACAACTTCTCGCAAGGGGAAGGGGGCGATTGGGATTCCCCTCAGGCGTGCTGGGCCAACCCCAACGAAGACTGGAAAACCCCGGCGAGCCAAAGCAAACCGCAGCCTTCCTGTCTTGTGAGTTGTTCTACTTTCTTGAGTTTGCAGTCGCCTGGAGTTGACCCTGTCTTTGGTTCACAAACCAGCTCGGACACAATTTAAGTAACTTTTAAGGTATTGTGACATAACTTAAGACGTTATTATCGTGAAGCGGACGCACGCCTCCCCAACTGCACCTTCAGTGAATTGTGGTCCTAGTCACAGGAGACATTGTGGCCAATCCAAACAGGTGACCTGTCAGCACTTACCTCCGGTCGCAGGTTTACGAAATTCATGAAGGTTTTCTGGGCAGTTAATCCGAAGTTATTTTGTAGAAACGACACTCAAATTTACGCCAATTTGAAGTCCCATTTTTAGTTTAACAGTTCGCCTGAAGGTCTCGATGTTCCGCTGTTTCAATTATGCCAGACGTTCAAGCGATTTGGAGGAAACTCCCCATCCCAGCATTTTCTGTTTCTCGAATATGAGTGAATAGATTGGACATAAAATGGCTGCGACGCATTTTCCTGTAAGACGAAGTAGGGTTTGAACACAATGTGCTTCCGTCGCACTGTGCTGCGAGACAATCCCCATTGTCCCGGTTCGGCCCAGAAGGCCCAAATTTGGAAGCTCCTTTCGCGACGGAAGCTTCATCTGTTTATTCTTTAACAACGGACTCATTGTTTAGTCTTTTGTCTCTTTTTTTGGTGATTTTCTTTCGATTCTTCTTCCTCCCGACCCCAATTGCTCCTTCCAGCAAATACCGCTTGTGCTGGACTGTCGTCACAACCTGCATTGTGTCGTAACAGGAAGGATCGAGTGACGACGAGAAGCTTAGTGACTCATTAGCGCCTCAATTGTCCATCGCCGTCCAAAGCTCCCCCCAACAAGCAGTGGTGGGGGCGGGGCCAGAACTAATGTCGGCAACCAATCAGAACGCGAGTAAGAAGCAACGAAGGCGTCGTCGCAAGAAAGTTGTGCAAGTAAGTTTGGTTTGTCAGTGAAAATTAATTGCGAAAATCATGTGGTTGCTAATATAATTCTTCCTTTTCTGTGCAAGTATTTTTTAACCTTTTTTTCCGTGTTTTTTTGCTGAAAATCTTAAAAGCTTCGTATTTTAGACTTGATGCATGTTACGATGAAAATTCAAACTTTTAACAAAACTTATCCCCCAATCTGCATCTTCCATCTCTCCAAGCGTCGTCAACAATAACGTAATATTTTGTCATCAGGTTCCTGAAAGTGACGTCACAGTGAAAGTTGAAGAAGAACGAATGGAAGAAGAGGAAGATGCAAAGGTTCATCTAAAAAAATTAAATAGCGACGTAATTTTCACGAAAGAAAGTCATATTGCAGTGGTAGTTTTCATAGGCGTAGCTAGGGGAGACATGGCCCCCCTAAATTTCCGGCATATCTTGTCGTTTTGTGCTTTGACAGGCGGTGTTCNAAGCATAACACTTTTGCTCGCCCCAAAAAATATTTGGGGCTGGCNACGCTAATTGTAGTTTTGAAGGAGTTGGAAACTGTTCTGTTTTTCGCTGAAACATTTCGGACATTTGTCTCACAGTTNTGTTAAAACTCGCCATAACAGTGTCCATTAACCTATATTTTCAGACATTCCGACCGTATTGACTTAATTTTTTTTGGTCATTTCAAAATCATTTCGGTCTACGACCGAAAAATAACAGGTTGGAAAGTATCTGTCTGTGGAACATTCACCCGCAACGTACCCACCTCCCCCTTAACATGGATTCTGTTGTTTTCCAGAAACGTGTCGACGACTTTCCGGTTGAAGAAGCAGCGAATGCGATGGAAGGTGGGTCCGTTGCTGTGGTCACTGATGGGGGGTTCGGGAAGTTGTCAGGGTGTGTTGTGGTTACCTGGGTGATTAAAGGGGTTTAAATCTGCTTTGTGCTGAATACGTAGATTATGAGGAAAACTTATTAAATGGCCAATGAAACTATTTTGCTTTGATCACATCATGACATTTCACTTCATTTTTTCTTTTTAATAAAGTGTTGGCATTTTCTACAATAACCCCAAACATCCGCTGATGTGATAACAGGCGAAAGCAGTTACGTGGCCCTTGGGGTTGTTGGGTGACTACATTTCGCGAACTTGGCTTTTGGAGGTTAATTCTTTTCTAGAAGTTTCTAAACTGTGGATTAAAGCTGTCGATCTGGGACTGGCCTTCGACAATGAATGTTCTTCGCACTTTTGTCTTTTAATAATAAATACATCCGCCATGTTACAGACTGGTCCAAAGCCGGTAAGAAGAAGAGGTCACGTGCCCGGAAGGACGACTAATTGCACCAATCAGAAGCCTTGACGCCCATAACTGAGCTAGTTCATTATATCAACAACGCCAGAAGCTTATTTTTTTAACCTGCTCTTATTCTCTTGCACATTTTATTGTTACGTCATTAGACTACGCTTATGCCGCTACCAATCTTGGCTTACTTCGTCACAATGAGCAAGTCATTGACTAGGGAATTTGCCTGACGCATGTTTACGCAATAAACTGACCGGTTGAAAATATACTATGATGACGTCGTTCATCGGTTTCAAGCGGGTGTGACGTCACAGCCGCTAAAGAACAAAAACATGGAGCAGTGACGTAATGACGCAGTTAAAAGTGACGTTGACATGTTCAAAATATTGTTTACTGTCGTCACTTGGGTGACCGTTTTCGGCTGCAAATTCGAGCCTGAGTTTTTGTCTTGCCGGGGGGCATATTTACAAAATGTAACTTTATTCGCTGAATAAGAGGTTTTCAGCCAATCACAGTGCGGATAACGTTCCAGATCATTGATGAAGCCTGTCTAGCCACGCCCACCTAGCAACGAGTTACTTGTGTGAAGCAGCAGCGGCCATTTGAGAAGGGC
>JGI24159J19872_10009814_pt1 | contig 12548 bp, 10 predicted proteins | sample Ectturendosymbi4_FD_19872 | JGI IMG/M metagenome (IMG submission 19872)
CAACTCGCGCTTTCCCTGAAAACCAGAGTTGCCCTGAAAATTTTCACTGTATTGAATATACTTTTTACATTCCGGATTTTTGAGCAACTTGCGCTTGCCCTAAAAAACAGAGGGTGCCCTGATTTCACTGTACCGAATATGTATTTTTTATTATTCAGGATTTTTACGCAACTTGCGTTTGCCCTGAAAATCAGAGTTGCCCTGAAAATTTTCACTGTATTTAAATATTTTTCATCATTCAGGATTTTTGGGCAACTAGCGCTTGCCCTGAAAACAGAGTTAGCCCTGAAATTTTTCAAGCCTGGGGGGGCGGCCGGCCTCCCCGACCCCCGCCTCGTACGCCCATGTATGTACCCCTTTCAGATAGGCGAATGTACCGCTAGGGGTACATGTACCCCAGTTTGGGAACCCCTGTCCTAGACTGTCTCAAAACCAACCTCATATGGGTCAAATGGTTGGGCGTTACTAGATAATGAAACCATACACTGGTTGCTCAATGCTTGTTCGAACCCTACTTTGGCTGAGTGGAATGTGAATAAAGGTTTCATTTCCTTTGTTTGCCATATCGCATAAAACCGCGGAAATGTTTTAAGAAAAGGTTCCATAATTTTGTTATTTTCTATTCCAGAATCAAGTCAAAAATTTTAGAAGTACATGTTTTAGAGGAGAAAATTTACACACAATCATAGACACCAAAGGCCTGTGTTGCCACGAGCATGAAGCCCCGTAATCGTTGATGTGCTGCTTTTATGGCTAAGTGTTTGCATTGTTTTTTGCTGCGCATCGCATGCGTTTCTTGCGGCAATCGTTGGAATGACAATTGATGCATCAGCTGATCTGTTCACTGCTTGTGACGCAATGCATGGTGATTGTTCAGACACACTTCCTTGCTTGTTGCATCACAAAGAGTATTGTATCGCGCAACGGACTCTTCAGTATTGATTCATAATGGATATTATCAAACGGGAGACGACAAGAGAAACAGTAATTGCGATGGGTGAGTGAATGGCGATTGGTTCATCCACAAAACCAAACATTTTGTGGAGAGCAACAAATACGCTTTGTCAGTCTTCAAGCATGAACTTCCAATGGCTTACACGTTAACAATAGCTACAGCGCTCACCCTTTAAGAACCGCAAAGCCACTTTTGTGGCTTGGATTTGTCCAGTAATGACTTTCCAGCCGGTAGAGCTAGAGAGCTGTTCAAACCCTATAAAGAAGCAAAAAGTCTCCTCGGTTCGATTTTAAAAAATCTGGGAACTTTTGGGTTTGAACTTTTTGGGTGTGACGTCACTATTGAGGGAAGTTAGGGGATTTTTAGATGACGTAATCAGGGCCTGAAAAAAGTTCAAGTGGCAATTTTTCCGTTTTTTCGTTTGAAATAAACCAGGCGAAAATCCGAATCTTTAGAGCCTTTGATTGGTCAACTAGCGTTAGTTGTTGGCTAGTTGTGGCCTAAAATCACAAATTAATTAATGAATCCCCTAGGGATTATTTGATGGGATATGGATTATTTAGGGATTAGGGAATCCCCTAGGGATTAATTAATTAATTATCGATAAGGAAGTTGGCTCATACTAAGACCTGGACAAACCAAAAATTCTGAACGCAGTGTATGACATCATCAGGTCCAGGCAAAAAGCCGCGTAAAATTTACTGTTGATAGAAAGTTGGGATAGTTTTCCATGAGAAAAATTCTGCCATATTTATACAAGTTTTGACCATGCTCGATAAAGCGGTGAAGCATGTTTTATTAATAGATGCTTTGAAGCGGTGTCTGTCAACTCTAATTTGCATGTTTCCTGCTGAGGACTTGATGCATTGAAGTTTATGGAAGTCACGAAACACTTTGTTTATTTTATAGACAACAGACCTCATTTATTAACAGATCTGAATAAAATTTATAAGCCTTGCTAAGTTGCACAAACGTCAAGCGCAAATCAGATTTCATTGGTTTTTTGAATAAAACCGCAAGCCCTAAAACCATGGAGTCAAATTATTACTCTTCTTAAAAATTCTTATAAAAAATTTTCTTGGTTTCAACAACGAACTAATTACACGTTCAAAATAATTGAACCTACAAACTTTTATTCTGGAAACTACGTTAAAAAGTATAGTTCAATGCTTGTCGTAGGAGGTTTTTTGATCGCAGATCGATGACATGTTTTTACACTGGGTTTATTTTTCAGAGCTAATGCTGCTCGCGGCTTGGCAAAAAGAACAGAATATCCAGCATATGGCGTCACCGGTCCAAACCCTTTGCACAACCAGTCTTTTGAGCCGGTAAAATTTTTGAACTTTGCTTTTTAGTTGGATCGATAGAAAATACAATACTGATAATAGGCATGCCAATATTTGAACCACGTGCAAATATTTCTTCGTATTTAACCACTTCGCTTAACAGAATAAAAAGGTAAAAATTCAAACGTCATGCTGAAACGTTTAACGTATTTTGGAATTTTTTTTGTGTATTTCTGTGCGTTGGAAACAGTGGAGGTGGTCATCAAATAGTTTTAAGTTTGCTTGTTCAATTCGACACTGCTAGATTTTCCCACACTTTTTCAGCCCATCGACAAAAACCTGAATAAGAATGCCCAGCTCTTCCAGTATCAACAAGCCAAAAAGAAGATCAAGTCTTTGTCCAGGTACACTTATTTGGGCTTCGTCCAGTTGCTTTCGTTGGATTTTTTTCAATAAAGACTACGCCTAGAACCTTGCAGATCTGAGCCGCTAACAATAACTTACCAAACTGATAATGTAGGTTCATAAGTTAGACCAATAAACTCATATTCAGACCCTGTTTCCTATACCGATTTATAAACGATATTTGTCCTGTGCTGTGCAATCTCTTTCCAGATGCTTAAGAAGAAGTCATGGTTCTGTTTGAGTAAGATTTCAGGACTGAGAATGGGTAGTGTTACGTGAAATCGATTTCCTATTAAAAATTGCGGTTTGATTCATTTGTAAGTTACATTTGTGGAGACCGGTTACTTTCAGAATGATTTTGAGTGGCGTGGATGAATAATCATGACTGATGATGTTGCGATTGGAAATCCCGAGCGGCATATGCGCAAAGCTTCGCACTGTGGCAGCAAGCAACAATAGAGTTCACATGCCATGATCACTGTGTTATTGCTTGTTCGCGCCACATATATCTATGGTGTTGTTCTTCACGCACATCCCGTTCATGGTCAATCACTCATTCAACGCAACACCACCGGAGAGGTTGCAACAATGATTTTGAACAATTCTGTAAATGTGCGGCTATTTTACCAAAAACATGTTGAAAGGAATGGTTCTCATGCTTTTTCTCAGAGTAAAAGCAAATTTTTGTTTAGCCTTGGGTTAAATTTGTTTTACATAACAGCGCTGCAAGCGAAAGTAGCACAACATCTCCCGAGCTGCTTGATGTCGCTGGAGAGGTTGAAGTCGGCGACGAGGAGACCAGCGACGGCGAATACACCGTGTACGAGTGCTCTGGCTTCGCATCAGTAAGTTTAAAATCATAACATTTGCAAACTTAATATTTTTGTGAAAAAGTTTGATGATTTGAGATATCGTTTTTGAACTTGTTTTGCGTTCAGTTTCATTGTACTCGCTTTGTTTTCACTTTGTACGAGTAGTCTGCGGCTTCAATCTCCACTTCCGCCTAGTCCCTAACAATTTCAAAAGCGCTGAACTGATCAACCAACTGAAAAACTTGGGCCGCGTTTCTTTCAGGTTTTGTCTTAAATGTTGTACTTACTTTCAAATGGAGGTTTCAGTTGTCGCCTTTCTGAAGCCACAATGTGAATTTTGAAGTCAACGTACATTGCCCGTTGTTCTTCATGAAAATAAATCTCTCCTCTCTCAGGAAACTGTGGACAATTTGCGTAATTCAGTTTTCAGATATATTTTAAAAAGACTTAAAACACACTTATTAACCTGATTCACTCAGTAACTGATTTTGTCGAAGTGTTGTGTCGAACAGTCCTATCGAAATATGCATAGGTTGTGTATTTTTGAGTAAGGAGGTTTACTGACAAGATGGCAGAGCATGTCTAACATGTGTCAACAAAAGCTGTGCGTGAAGTCTCCAATGCCATTTTTGCATCAACAAGTCTGGCATTTTGATAGATGAACAAGCTTCGTAACCTTGTCCCGAAGGAATTCCCTGATAAGACAAACTGTGTCGATGCACGCGACTCATTGTCAACCTCGGTTGCGCCTGCAATAGGAAGTTTGCCATTTTGGTTGGAGCCACCTTGTGAGCCTCCCATATCGTTTGGAAGGAAATATGTTTGTATTTGAAAAAATATACATATTTCGAAATACAACAAGTTTGTTTTTTCCGATCAGATGAGCGGGAGAATAATTGCTGAGTTTTGAAAAATGTGCCTGCGCTCCTGAAACGTCAATGTGCATTTTGGCAGTTGTTACCTATATTCAGGTTTTTAAAGTTACCTGAGAGGGATTCTCCTCAATATACGATGGAAATTTTTAAACTTTCAAGCACTTTACTTCGCAGCTTGTTTTCATTTTCTATAAACAAAACAAAGGAATGTGTGAAAGATGAGCCCTTACTCGAAAGCGTCTTGCTCATCTAGATAAACTTTTGTTAACACACTAAAATAAAAATACTTCTTGGCGAAAACCCAGCGAAAATATTTTGCTTCGGAGAATTACATCTTATCTTAACGGAAATCTAGACCAGCTATGTCACACCGAAATTGCTTGCTGAGCCAAAAATTATGTCACTATCTTTCCAGGACCGTATATTGAATATATCCGACTTACTTTGATCATTTAGTTTAAGCTAATGTAGGCTACTGAAAGCGTTCGAATCCTAACGGCTTTGATAATGACTGTTTGGCACCTTTGATCACCCCGTGAGTGTGATTTCCAGGGGTATAGTGGGCGGGAACGCGTGGGTACGGCCTTCCCACACCTTTTTCACGTATTCCTTTAAAATGAGTTTGAAGCTGTTTTAAAATGGCTTCTGGTTTGGATGCGTTCCCACACATTTTTTGTTAGAACCACATCACTGGTGATGTCATAGGAATGTTTAGTGCCAATGGAACAAAGGCAGAAGTGAAGAAAACTAGTAAAAAGTCTTGCACGGGTGTCAGCGGACTTACGGAAATCTCCCAGCACACGGTACAAGTATGATAATGTGCCACTGAGGACCACATGCATTAAAAACGTCAAATTTAAGATTACCAAAATAATGACAGGTTGTCAGTAGGTAGGCTATTTATACTACAGCGAAAACCTAAACTGGGCTCCACAAAACCTTTGACTGGGCCGTATGCGGCCCGCGGGTCATGGATTGGACATTGCTGATCTAGATGAATGACATTGGAGATTTACTAATTTGTAACTTTTATGTGATGTCTTCTGTAAAGTAAAAAAACAAGTTTTGAATATTGCTGGAGAAAAACCACACTATAAATTATAAACAAGAATTTAGCTACGATCTGATGTAACACAATGTTTAAGATAACGTTTTCTCTGTCAGACTGTAGATGGCCCAATGGAGATCCACAATCCCTTGTTTGATGATGCACCACTGACCTCAGCTCCAAGCAGCGGATTTTCTTACTCAATTTCCGTTCCAAGCAGCATTTCTAACTCGAATTGCAACTCTAACCGCAGTTCTTCAAACAGCCCTCAGTGAGTCCGATACCAATGACGTACCCACAATTTTGGTAGTTGCGATGACGCACATGGTAGTGATGACGCACAAACTCGTATCAGCAAACGAAAAGTTGCCACTAGCTGGCTTCAACGTACGTCACATCCGGAAATCCTGTCTGGAATCTTTAGTTTTCACGTTGTTGGAAAGTCATGAGAAGAATAAAGAGAGACGATATTTTAGTCGAACTCCGGTAGATTTTGAAAAGCAAGACGCCTTCGCTTTTTTACCTGAAAATCCATCCCGGTTGGATTGCTCATTGTAAGGCTTTAAGACTGCATTCGAAAACGGCACGCAAAACTGCAGGTGGTTGAAAAACAAACGTGATGTTTGGTACTTCCGGTACGTGGCTGTTTTTAAACTGGTGAACAACCCGCCAACAGTTATTGGTCGGTCGGGAGCAACAGTCGCTTGCGGTCTTGAAAAGATTCATTTCACAAACGCTTGCCGGAGATGACGCAAAAGCACTTCCTTCAATTCTCCAACTCCAAATAAAATCGTTTCCACTAACACTAAAAACACGGGTTGCACCTTCTACATCTCTTGGATGTCCAAGAGATTATGTGAAACAACGTCCAGGCTTCTGATGCATCAGCACGTTGCTTGTTTCTTTGGTGCAACTCACCAAACCTTGCAAGCTACACTAAACGATGCTTTGCACCGACAAAACTTAGATGCAAAAGTTCGTCAGAGTTTTTCCAATTGACTGCAAGTTTGAATGTTCAGGTTTACCCGCCGGACTTTATTTTTCATCATGTTGTACTCGCATCGCCAATGCGGATTTTCTATTTTTGGTTTCAAGATAAAACTAATTAAAAGGCATTGGAATTATAAGCGCTTCAGTGGTGATGAGCTACGTTCATAGCCTATAGTTTGAAGTTAAAAAACAACTTAAAAATTAAAGAACTAACATAAGGCCATTCAGTAGCGACTTTTCCAAGCAGCCCATCGCTCAGAATTCTTGATGATTGACGTTCATAAGATTTGAAACTGACTACTTGATTGATCGAATGCATTTGTATCAGTTATATTTTTTGTGCCACTGGTTGTTATTAGTTTAAGTTAATGACGGAAAAGACCTGGAGATGAGGCGCTTCCAGCAACCCTCGCTTCATACTTCGTGACTTTGAGGTGAACTGCAGTTGGTCTTGAGCTGGTTTGACTTATATATGCTTTCATTGGAACTAAATTTCTTTTATCTTGAAGCTCCTATTAGGAAGCGTTGTGTTTCTCGTATTTCAACAAGACCTGGCAAAGTATTTAAACAAATTTTTTAATGGAAAAGGTGCTTGACCCTGTAAGTTATCCCGTTTTAAAATCCGTTAGGTTTTGTTGCTTCTACTTTAGACTAATTTATTTTTTGAGAGACTTTTATAAATCTTGTTTCTCACCTTCCGCTCGGTCTGTATTGTTACTGTTGTAGGTAAAAATAACTCCATGAAGGTCGTTGTTAACTTATAAGATCCCAGGCGGGATGTAACTAATCTGCGCTCATTATTTCAGTTATGCCTGCCACAACATCTGTTAAATTAGGTTGTTAGTTTCATGCTTTTTATTTCTATTTTTGTTTTCGTCTTTCACGACTGTTAACGTAACAATTTAAGGCGAATTTATTTCTAGGTCTTAACCTTGTTCATTACTCTCATTGCATAAACTCTTGTGATGCTAAATGACGTTAACTGCTTACAATGACCTCAAATTTATGCTCACCACAAACATCGGTCTCCATACAATTTGGTTGCAGATCGAATGCTGGCAACAAGTTGCAGAGCAAAACATAATCAATGCTTGTCTGTGACCCTCTACAAACCCAGTTGCTTGTAGCAAGTCGTGACGTTTAGCGTATTTTTAGCAAGAAATGAGTTTGTTCATTACCATGTATGTTGCTTAGCACAAAAGTACATTTCGGTCTTTTACTTATTTGTCTTTTCGTTACGTTAACAATTAACCATAGATTTGTTTACAATTTAAAGATTATAGAATCATTTTGATGTGGTTTCCAAAGATACGTTTATTTCATAATCGGCAGTGGTGGAATCAGGCCCGTAACCAGGGGGGGCGCAGGGGGGGAGAGGCCCCCCATAGAAACATTTTCGCCTCACCTGGAAAAATGTTTTGGACAAAGTTCAAATCTATTGGATATAGTTTAAAAAATTTGAGCCCCTCTCAAACAACTCTTCGCCCCCTTTGGCGTCCCAAGCTGGTTACGGGCCTGGGGGGGAATGCTTGCTGGGATGAGGAAATGCAACCAAGATAGTTTGTGTCTTGTTCTTGCACTGTGGTGTAGTACATGCCTTGTGTTTGTCGGTTTCTTTGCGCAAATAAGAATTATACGCAAAAGCAATGACTTTTTATCGACAAAAAAGTTGTTTTTGTTCATTACATCCTTCTTCAACAATAAACGAATTTGCTTGATTTTTCTTTCTACTTTGTACTTTTCGATGAGCACCTTGTAGTTGCCATCGGAGGTGAGAAAATATTTGGATTTTCTGCTTCCATAACATGCAGCCGTGCAAGGAACCGTGGATGGCAGAAGATATAGTTTTGAGCCACTTCACCAGCACACAGTTCTTTTGATGCTCGTTTTGGAGAAACATGAACGATTTCACGAAAATACGAGAATGGAGTGTTCAAAAGACTGAGATTAGTTTTATGGTCTCACTTTCTCGCTTTTAATTGCAAAAATAGCTTTGAAAATCACGTAAAGTATTGCCTAAGCTGAATATTCGGGAGCAGGGATGCCCAAAGCTTTTCAAGATGGGCAAAATTTTATCACGTGATGAAACCGCGGGCCAGTAGTCCCCTTTGACGTTTTTTTGCTGTAAGGTGCTGAACAACACAATCCAGGCATTTCGCAAAGGCTTTGAAGCAGAAATATTCTTTCAACACAGTGATCGTGTTCATATTCGCCCTCAGCACATCAAACCACAACAGGAAACGTCATAAGTAGCGGGAAACCTCCGTCACTACGACACAGAAGCGTAATCCAGGTTTTAGCATGACGGATGCAATACAATCTGAAAACAAAGCCGGGAGCCATGCGAAATGTACACGCGGACCGCACTTTGGTCACCCTGTTCTGGAGCAATAATACGTACCGCTTGGCAAGGAACTTCCAAAATTTTGTTAAAATTTTCCGCAAAACCAGAAAAGATACTCAAAAACATTGAGAAAATACATGAAAAATGACTGGTGCAGTGTGAAACTTGGAGTCATTATTCTTGGAATAATATTGCAGAAGAAATTACTTTATATTTCGTTAGCTCTGAAATTTGAAGTTCGTGGTGGTGCAACCGACAGAGAATCACGAGTGATTTGCTTTGAATTAGTTGCGAGCAATCTGCAAAAGAGTGTGTTGGGTCCAGGAGCGTATCGAGGTTAGATGGCGCCCTGGCAAGAAGCAAGTTTGAGCCCCCAAGTTCGAAACTGAGGTCTTTCGTAAGCAAATGCACTGTATTGAAGAAAGTACTTGTGACATTGTTGGGACTTTTTGGCGCCCCCGCAGTGATTTGGCGCCCCCCCATAGTGACTCGGCGCCCGGGGAATTGCGTCCCCCTTGCCCCCCCCGTTACGTCCCTGGTTGGGTCTTTATATAAACCGAGACATTTTTATTGCTGCTTCACATTGGAAATTTGGAAAGATATTGTTTTTTATTTTTAAGCAAAAACTTAAAGAAATATTTTGTCAAACAAACCTGGTTGTTGAATTATTGTTTTATTGGCGAAATTTAAATAAACAGGTTTAAGCTGAACTTGGTAAAATTTTAAAACATGCAAAATGTTGGAAACGTGTTGAATAATTTGAAACATTCTATCAATATGAAAAAAATCCAGCTGTCTTCTTTCTTTACACATCTTTTCCATTGCAGTGCTACGAGGCAAGCTTTGCCATTATTTTATTTTATTATTTCATTTTCACTGAGCCTGGCGGTGAATGATGGATTTGACAGAACGCTGCCAAAGCTTCGTACAAGCATCATTCCAGCACTCTGTTTTTACTTTATCGAATATTTTTATTTTTTTCGTCCACATTCTTCGGTGAGGGGGAACACGTTTTATTCGTAGTCCATTTGTGACGTGAGCTGCTGACGAAATAAAGACCCATTGTTCGGCGCCCGTGCGATGAAAGGGTTTTCGCAACGAGCAATTATTTTGAAAACCAACATTGTTGTCGTGTGACGCAAACCAAAGATAAAAAAGCACTTTTCTGGTCAAATGAAACAATTAAAAGTCAGAAATAGAAGTTTTTAGATTGCTGAAGTCAACTAAGAGATATAGTTAATTGTGATATAGTTGTAATTAAGTATGGTAGCACTAAGCGTAGTGACGTGTTAGTGCCACAGAATGCCTTTACAGTGAAGTGATACCTGTGCCGAGGCGCTACAAATCACAGTAAAATCAAATACAATTGACTGAACTGGTTGGCGGGTTAGTTCGTATCGCTCATCGGTGAAACATGTTAAAGTTGTTCGGAGGAGGCAGCTTCTCATCGAAAGCTGAGAAAATAAATCGAAAGTGGTTGTTGTTTGTTGTTTTGCACAATCTCTACGAAAAAGATGATCGCTTCGAGAAACACAGTGAGCAACTTTGGCGAAAGGCGAAAGAAGTTCACTCCAGGTCAGATGATTTTCGTCATAAGTTCCCTGGGCTGGGGAGGAGGAATATGCTGCAGAACTCTCTTCACAGCGTCTCTGATACGAAGGTGGGAGCGACCAGCACTTGAAGCACCTGAGCTCAGCTCATTGCAGAAAATGCTTTTGTGTAAACAACAACTCAGAAAGATGATGGACGTGTTCCCGCTGGGCGAAAAATTAGTAGTATTTCTAGTCTTTCTTCGTTTTGTAACATTTCATAAACCAAGATTGAAGATGCAGTGAATGGCATTGTTTTTACTCCACAGCAACGAATATTCACAATATGTTCGTAAAATCTGCTACAACCGTACTTGAGATGAAAAGCAGAGTGCATGGAGGTTGGGTAAGGTCATTATGACATCATACAGTACGAATGCCTTAAAATGGCATCTTATTTTTTCTTTCTAACTGTTGCATTTCCTTTATTCCTGATGATGGCTCACGCATCAGCCGAAACGTTGAATAAAATCATGTTTTCGATTATTGTGGCTGTTTTGTTTGCAATAAGAATCTGCAGCAACTCCGTGCATTGTTTACCAAAGGTTGGGTATGTTTTTCCATATGGTGCCTGCGAGCAACAAAATTGCATTGCATTCCGGCAGTCATTACCAGTCTTGCTTTTTAACCTAACAGCTGCGAAACAAGTGTTCTTAAAATTAAAAGAGAGGTGTTCAACTCCAAATATTTGTTTTTTTTCAGAAAGTTTTCAAGTCGCCAGTACTACTGTTGTACATTTAAGGTAGACAACCAGTTTGACCCAGAAACGTCGCCAGAAAGTCGTCAATAGGGGGGGCTTTAAGTTCGTGCAGGGGGGTTGACATTCAAATCTGTCAAAAATTCAACTAATTTACAGTGTTTCATATTTCAATGTGGAGGGATTGGATCTCTGTTTGGGGGGGCTCAGCCCACGAAATTCCCCCCATGGCGACGGGACTGGTTTGACCACAATTCTGCTGCAATTCCACCAAACTGACTTCTATTTCTACAAATCAGATTGTTTTCATTGCAATGAAGTCGGTTACAAGCATGTAATTGTACGGTTATATCGTTTGATTTCACTCACAGACGCCAGATCAAAATTTGTCTGTCAATTATCTGGCGGTTCGCTTGATTATGGTCTATGTTGTATTGTCTTCATAGTCAGAAATTGCATTGGTGTTAATTAAAAATTCCAGAATTCTACAAAAGTTATTGATTGCCGAACATAGTATGGTTAAAGGCCTAAATTAACTTGCATAATCTAGTAATGTTGCAAAAATTCCATACAACAGCTTTCTGTTTGCATGCTATGCGCCACTGTTGTCAGTACTACCGACCATTAATATCTGAATAAAGGATAAACGCTTAATTTATTTGCTTTCGTAGACAATTTTATGGGAAATTCTGAAAGATTTGCCATAATACAAATATTTTTGGTACAAACATTCTCATGTACAAATTTGTTGCTCAAAGCTTTGTTTTGAAAACTTTTGTGTTTGTATTTGCATTACTTTGCAATGAATATTTTTGTTCGTGCTGTATTCACTTGAATTATTTCCATCAATCTTGTTTGACAGAATGGGCTCTGTGTACTTGAAATTCGTTTATTTTATTTGTATATTTTTTTTTGTGCTGTGCAACTTATAATCGTGCTCTGACTGAAGCTCACTTCAAGTTGCTACTTTTCACAACCTGATGCGTCATATCCTCTCAAAGACAAGTGCTCATTCCAGGAGTCCCTTTTTCACCAAGTTTGTTCAAAAACAACAAACGCCGAAAAAGGTGAAAAAAAGGGATAAAATTCAACAGAGGCCGACTGAATTTCAGACAAGTATGACGATCAGCACTTTTCAGTTTTATGTGGAATTTTCTGCTGGCTTATTCTTTTACGTAGGAGCAAGCCAGAACATTCCAGACTGTTTCCTACTCTAGCAAAGTAGAAGTTAACGCTTTTACTGGGCGTTAGTGAATTCATGAAAAACTTTTCCCTCTGCAACGAACAAAGTGTTTTTCGTAGCCAAATTTTTCTGCAAAGGAGAATAATACAAAATAATTTGAAGTTGATTAGACCAAATTTTTTTCAATTTGGATCCGCACAGGCGATGCATTTGTTTAAAGTTAAATGATCAAAGTGTATATTCCCAAGCCATAGTGGATTATTCTTCTCGAAACATTCAAAATTTAACGATGTATGCTCCGCATCATGACATAATGTCACATGAATGTTTACCCGCATTTAAGTCGTTGCCGTGATGCTTGCGC
>JGI24159J19872_10009815_pt1 | contig 12547 bp, 6 predicted proteins | sample Ectturendosymbi4_FD_19872 | JGI IMG/M metagenome (IMG submission 19872)
AACGGAATTTTCCAACATCATTACATCACATAGAAAAACAGCCGTTTTACTGAAACAGAACAACGTTACCTTTGCAGAGTTATTCACTTCAATCTCCAAAATTTAATGTTGATAAGCCCACCCAATGACAAGGCCAGCGTGGGCCAACTACTTTTGACTTACGAGATATTTTACAAAAACGTGGCTACTTACGGACCACTTCCAACGAAATGATTCAGACTGCAAAAGAACAGATTCACAAGTTCCAAAACTGAAAAAGGTGTATGTGTTCCCAAATGTCGAATGCATTTTTAGTACGAAATCTTTCAGTTTGGGAAATCTATCTTTGCTGACTAATTTCCAGAAGCTATCTGCAGTCTCTAAAACCGTTACTATTGTACATTTTTATTAAAAGAAGTTATGCTTGTTCTAATTAAAATCATCTGTTTGCATTGATGGGCATTTAATTTGGCTCGGGAGCCACTTTGAGAAGGACGCGTTTAACGGATAGACAGACAGATTTATTTGGCGGTACTGAGTTCATTGCGCCAGATGCATTCCCGTCGNTACGGGGGTTTTGGTGGACTTAGTCCNCCCCAAAAAAGCTCCAAGTATCCCCAAATTGAAATATGAAACACTGTATATTAGTGGAATTTTNTCAAATTTGAATGTCAAGCCCCTCCTGCACGAACCCAAAGCCTCCCTATTGATGACTTTCTGGCGACGGTACTGGCCAGATGTACTCTTCAAGACAACGAAATCCGGGGCAACAAAAAACACAGACGTTATCCAGTAAGGTGCTCCAGCGGAGGCTTAGCGGAAGGTCTGCCTTCTAATTTTATCAGAAGTAAATAAATGAAACAAAAACAATAATGATACACAGGAAAGGTATTATTCACATTTTTCATTGTTCTTGTGCAATTAATGCACTTTGTCCAGCGCAAGCAATTCAGTGAGACAAATGTAACCTCACACGCTTTTAAAAAACGTTTGGATTTGAAGATATTTCCTGACTGCTTCCGCGGACCACTGATAACGCTGTGGCGGGTCAACGCTGTGGGCCGCTGATAACCCTGTGGGTATTTCTGAACGCTGTGGGCCGCTGATAACCGCTGATAAAGCGTTAACACACCACAGCAGGCCGCATGCGGCCCGCCGCCCAGCAGTTAGACCACACTGGACTAGGCTATAGCTTGTGGCACTTCTTGAAAATATCCCCATGAAACTTAAGAAATGTCATGAAATGTGCCACGAAATGTTCGTCGTCATTGCCTAAGTGTCAGGTGATGTAATGGTGTATCGTTGGGGCGTTACTACAACTATTTTTTACATTTGAAAGTAAAACGTAAATTTACGCAGTTAGGTAGTACTTTCACTCCATATAATTTCTCAACTGCATATTGTTTTTTGTTAAACTATCATGAGTCGGCAATTAAGATATAATATGGAACTAGAGAGACTAACAGTTCTCGAAACAACATTAACTTGCGATTGGCTACAACTCCATGACATGAAGTATATTATAGTGTGTCCCAGCTGCTCAACAATAGTGGTTCAGGCGGTTTGTAAAAAACACGTTATAATATTGCAAAGGCCCGAAAAAATAGATCCAACGTGGAGCGTTAACTAATAGAATAAACCTATGAAATTTCGAGACCTTAATAATGTTTTCAAAAATGTCTTCAAACGAAATAACTTGTAGTCAGGTCAAGAATGCTTTACTTTAGTCTGTTCATAAGTGCAGATCCTTCGGATGCAAGAATTCCAAAATCGTTCCAATTTATGCCATCAATAAAAGCAGTCCACAATCTTTGGCATCGCGATTGGTTTTTACTTGCGCGATTGTGCAAAAATGAACAGACCACTCATAAATGGAAGTATGTTACATCAAAAATTTTATTTAAAGAAACTTAGTTATTGAGGAAATAATCTATGAACGCTGTATCAAGTTCGACTTCAAAACGCCTCCATAACTACCTCGTTTGTACGTTTAATTAATAACAACATCATAAAAACAAACATTATGTAACTGTGCTTCAAAGCTTTTTTGCATTCAATTTTATACAATCACGTATTTAACAACTTAATTACAGAAATATATTTGTAACTTCAGTTAATGCTTCTTTTGGAAACTGACTGTGAAANTTTAAGTCCCTTTTCAAATTCCCTTGTTCTAAATTAAAACGAAACTGTGCAGTTCATCCTTATTTAGTGAATGAACCAACATATTTGTAAAGTACAACTTTACGATATGAACGATTCCGATAGAGGTAGTTTAGTGGATAACAAATGACACGAAAGACTGTAAGCAAATTGCTTTCGTTTCAACCACATCCATCTAAGCAACTATAAATGAAATTACTTGTTAATTCAGATGTTTCTTTGAAATTTAAAGGACAAAATTTGACATTCGGAACCAAGAAGAAAGCAAAAACGTCATCTTTTCGACAAGTTGTACAGCTCAGAAACGAAGCTAAAATCAAAAACTTTCCCATCAAAGTAGCTCGTTAATAAACGTTATATCTGCACAACCTGGTTCTTTTCCACAAACGGAAAATGCCAGATGTCACCAAGCATTTTATGTCCGGGTTTCTGATAACATTTCTTTGTTTCTTTTTTTTTTCAAAAACAATCTTGCCGTGTTTTACTTTTTTCAAAGAAAAATCATCATTTATTAAAATCGTAAAAACAGTTTGCTACAATCATAAAGTTTGGACCCGTTCAAGTCCGGACATATTGCACAACCGAATGCAGTTGTGAAGTCTGAGAATCCCAAATTGTCTTCTCCAAGCTTTGAAATTGGCCTTCAAGTTCTAAGCGTGATGTCCTTTTTTCTCCTTTTTAATGGACTGACATAAGCAGCATGAGACGATTATGCCAAGTATCTGAAACGCAGCAGCAAATGTGAGTCTAAAAAACGGTTCGTATTATTATATCAGTGCCACCTGCAGTCCGTACACCAGGAATTAATAAATGCTTACTGCAGCAAACGTATTTTTCAAAAACAACGCTGGAACATATGTTTCAGCTAATTACCGAAAGTCAAAACTTGAAAATATTTACATATGTCGAGAAAGAACAACACGGAATTTACTCTTCTGTCATTGTCTTACCAATAATAAAAGTGCATACAGGCGCGGAATTACCATGAGGCTAAAAAGACTCAAGCCTAGGGCCTCTGATTTCGGGGGATCCCAAACATTTCGGGAGTAAGAACAATTTCCGGCATTTCTGTATACAACTATATTTGTATTTTTGTTTTGGTTCAACACACCTTCTTTTACTTCGCCGCTACCAAAAGATCTCTATAGAAGAATGTGCGCGAAAGATTGAAGTGAATGACGATGAGCATTCTCTTTCTATGGCGTTGAGAATTGGTTATTCTCACGTATGATGTGTGGAACAAAACGACAGACTCCATTTTTCTGATTACACGAGGCCAGTGAGGTACTCAATAAACATGTAATGTGAGTGTGGTCAGATAACTTCACCGCTGCCTTTTTCGTTAGTTTCCTTGTGACTGTTTTTGTTCCTGATATCGAGGGAATTCAGAATAAAGTATTATGTTTATGAAGTGGAATAATTTGTTCAGTGAATGTAACGAGCACGTGTAGTGCTAATTTGTATGGCATGAGTCGTCACAAACCTTCCAGAAGGACCCCAATTTAAAATAGCCCAGGGCCCTGAAAATGAAAATTCCCCTTTAAGTGCATGACATATTTTTAGATATGTAGGTTGAAGCAGTGTTGAGAAACCTTTAAACTTTTAACAATAAAAACTGTCTAACAAAGCGAAACTAAACCATTACAAATCTGATATAAAAACTTGTACAATACAAGATAAGAAATGGAAGAGAAGCAAAACGTATTTTTGAGCAAATCAAGAAAAAGTAAATTCACATAATTTTTGGCATAAGCTTCTGAATTATAAAGCAGTGTAATATAATAAAATGTAGTTTTTTTTATAAACAGAAATGCTACTCAAAAATTTAATTTTTTTGCAAGTATAATCTGGCGTTATGGACAAAACCAGTATAATACACTTTTCAACTTAAATAAACAACAGTTCACTATACAAAATTGTAGTTTCTTATTTTCAAAACAACCACTACTAACCTCAGCAACTGCAATCGCCAGACCAACAGCCCCAATGATGATCATGTTGTTTTCAACAAAATTGGTAATTGCCGTTGAGCAGGACTGTTGAAATACGCAACAGATACATTGAGAACAAAATAACTGCTTACCAATTGCAAAAGTGAAAACGTTACTGAAATAGTTCTGTGGACACTCAAAAAGTTTCTACTCAAAATCTGTGGGCTTTAAATGTAATCTTTTCAAAACAAAACATAGGACCAACTGAAATATGCACAAGCATATGCAGTTTTATTTGAATAGAATCTGATTAGGGCAACCTAGTCGGCTTAGAAATTCATAACCTCACACAATCTGTTAATTTCATTTATTGTAACAGAAAGGAAAGGAAAGCTAACACTGCATTCACTCTTTATTACATCAATTAATCCCGACCCCATGTTGTATTGGCCCAGACCCGTCGCGGGGATTTTGCAGCAGGGGGGGACAAAAACCACAAGGGAGGCACATTTTTTATATACAATATTGGATGTATGCAGCAACCGGGGGGCAAAACATCAAAATGGGGTGGCCGGGCAACATTGGCCACCCAGCTGACGACGGCCCTGTGTTGGTCTCTCTCGAACGATGAAATGCAGAGTCAACGATTGGACTGGCTGCAAAACAACTTTGACAAACTCGAAAGTGCAGTTTTCTAATCAGATCAACTAAGCAACAGTGCAAAATTAAGATAGTTTTGATAAAACCAGTAAGTCACTTATTTCCCGCAATCTTAATAATCTGGCATCTCCCTAGCAAAAATGCGAAAATCGAGCCAACTGTCAATAAAATCTGCTTTCTCGATTTCAAATACTTACTTTTGTTGTAAAGATTACCGCCCCAACAATTTGAAATAAAGAGTAAAAAGACCTATAAGCTGTTTATATGAGTTGATAGCATTTCTAAGGACAGGACATATTCTTCAAAACCGTGTGTTGATACTTGATGGTGTTTTTTACTGTGAACAAACACAAACTTTTGCACAGAATTTGATTAATACTTTTCATGGATTGGTAAGTGGGAGAGTAACGAATCGAAATTGATACGTTTTACAGTTCGGTACAAAAGTCCTTGTTGTTTAACGTTATTAAAACGAACATCTTTGTTAAACAACCAACCCTGTTATTCACCTGATCATAAATCCCCGAGTTGCCTGATTCCATATCCTCACAGCCGCCAGGTACTTTTATGCAGTGTTCGTCATTTATGTCGCAGCCGCATCCATAAAACTTGCCACCCTCCCAATCGCGACAAGTATCGTTCTTTCCACAGCAGTGAAGCTGAAAAGAAGGAAAGAAGGTTGTATTTTAAACATGTGCCTTGATGGGATGCATTTGTTGTATCTCTGCGTTTAAGAATCTGTTTTTGAGAATATAGGAGACGAATTTCGTCTGCTTACCATAAAACAGCAAAAAAAAAGTTAGCTGTGTTTTCATTTTATAGACACAAAAACCAACGCTGAGGTACAATTTCTGCTTCAAAAATTAATCCTTTGAAAATACAAAGATCTTATAGTATCTTTTATGCCGTCAGCTACGTAAACATAGGAAAGTGATGAATTTCATTTTGGTTTGAATTTTAATCAAATCCTCTGCTTCTGGCACCTACATTTGAATCTTCAACATTTGTAGCACTGCACAAACGAACCTGTAAATGTGTGCAGATAAAGCTGACAGTCAAATGCATTTGTCTTTCTACTATNCTATNTGCGAATAGTTCCATATATGATAGTCAGCTGTGCCTAACTTTAATTCCCACCAATTGTTATAAATGTTTCAACGATGACGTGACTATCAATGTTTGTATGAAGTGCCGTCTAATATCAGTAGGAAGACTTAAATAAATTCGCAATCAAACAAAAGAGCAAAATTTTTCATTCAACTTGAGCCACTTACGTTTTGTTGAGTAGCATAGATGGGTCTGTCCACGTCATCTTGATTCAAATCGTCCGGATACGTCAAAAACAATCCGTCCAGAACCGCTTGGTCAATCTGTGTGAATGAAATTACTTTCAAAATCGTGGTTTTAGTTTATATAAAACTTATATCTAATTTACTTTGTCTTACGTTCCTTCACACATCAATGCAAAATGCTGCATTTTATGAATCAACAATGGAATCCAATCAGCGCGATGCTATCGTTGTTCACTATGCAGCCGATCATATAGCAACCAATGCACCAATTTTTACTTTGTTTATACCTGCAGTTCCATTTCAGTTTTTTTTCAGAAAAACCTTGTTACAAGGACGCTGGTGTAATCGTTATTGGTAGAAATAGTGTGTTCAGAGGTAGTGTGTTCAGAGCACAGGTGTGTGCTGCGGTGGTGTGTTCAGAGAACAGATGTGTGCTGCGATAGTGTGTGCGCAACTACTGTGATTTCATTGGAGCTGAACTTCACAATTGGCATTCAGGAAATTGTCTGCAATGTTGAAAAAAGAGTTTGAGTGAATTTGGTTTTTTTGTATTCATTTATGTTGCCGGTAATTTGGGAATTTCCTTGATTTCTATAGTGTAGTTTGCCTCTTTCTCTTCATAGAAGCGTTAGAAACAAATTGGGTGAAGGCCTGTGATGCCGTAAATATCATACAATCAAATAAATGTGGGAAAGAAGCATCACAGTGTCCCTTTCTACTCAAACACTGTAGTAAAACAACTGCGGAAATACTTGTATGAAAAAGTAACTGCATGATCGGAGTCGGATTTTTAATCAAGAATACAGCTACTACCGTAAATAAACACTGGCAGACAGTTGAATTGCTTTCAAGCAAACGGAAACAATAGTTGTTTTGAGAGATACGTTTTCTTTGCAGCACCGCTGCAGTTTCCTTCAGACAGCCTCATATGTTTTGGAGAAGAACTCACTGGGAAAAATACATGCAGCAAGTTTGCAAATAATTGCAACGAAATGAAGAACGGAAAAAGTAGCTTTTTCACTTTATGTCTGTAAGCTACGACTCGCGTACTACCTGCTAGCGCAAGACGTCACAACACCACTCGACAACCCATGTCTGTTCGTTTCAAGCGAAACATTTTGACCAAGTGTACATTTTCACCCGGTAGGGCTTAACAAAATTTTATTTGCTGTTGGATTCCCTTGAAATGATAAAGTTTTACCTTGAGCGTTCTTTCCAAATAAGCTTTCAGTATGTCACAAATGCAGATACATTTTCAAAGTGTGCTTGCAAGCAAGCAAAACATATTTTCTAATTTACCTGATCATAATGCAAATTGCTGTCAATGCAAACTCCTTCCCACAGCACAGTATGCAGGTTTTAGTGAATTCCATCAAACCTATCTTAAAGATGTATATCAGACTTTGCGTCTGATTAAAGCTCTTCAATTAATTTAAAACAGTTTTAACACTTTGAAACTTGAAAACGTGTTTGTTTACCGAGTCGTACTCCACCAGCGCCCAAATTCCAATACCTAGCTCCACACAGAAGACGATGAACAGGAGAACGGAATACTGAAAAAATAATTTAAAGAAAAATAATTTAAAACTCTGCTTGAGGCAATTTAGCAGAGGCTTTAGCATTGAAGTTTTGTTATTCCGTTGTTGTGGTGATGTAAGTTCACATCGCTTGTGTTTCTTCTTCAGATGTCAGAACTGATTTTTAAGCTTACCAAAGGAAGAAACGCTTAGCTTCAAATGAAACTTGCATTAATTCGCATTTTACCATCGTAGCCCCGAATATTTGATACGCGTTTAATACGACAGCAGGTTAAAGAGTTCCAAAACGGCAATGCTTTAAAACTGTTCATAGAAACACACTTTCTTACAATAGCTATCTGGAAAACATATTGAAAAACTCATGAGTTTAAGAAATGACCAACTTCAAACATCGATCAACATTCGATATTTTGATTCAAACGTNACTGAGTTCGTCTGGACCTNTTTTTCTGAAAATACATTGTTGTTCTTNGAAGTATGACCCTGTTGTTCNCTTAAACAAGATGGAACATGTGCACGTTACACCCAACTACATTCAAATCCGATTCCCCTCCGGCGGATAAATCATAATGCTTTTACGAAACATTGCAACAGTNGGTCTGGGCGTTTATGATCCTGATTTAAAAGNTGAGCATGGGCAGTCGGACGGAAGTATGGAAATTCGTTTGGAATTTCATTNAGAACAGCAACATAGGTTTACTCTACAACAAGCAATAACAAAGAGCGTCAGTGGTGCAAGAAACGATCCAGTGACTNGTGCTTATGACGTCAGCAGTAACGATGATTGCTTGAACGCACGCGATGACGTCAACAATCATCCGAGGAGCAATGAACAGGAGTAGTCGAAGGCGCCTCCTGCTCCTAAGAGACTTGCCCCTCAGTACCTCCCAAAATTTTTAACTTGCGAATCTCCTTCACCGACTATATTTTGTGAATAAATATGATAATTGCAGAAAAACAAATAACGAAAGTAATTGACTCATGATAAAGGAACGACATATTAATAATGGGCAGATTTCTAATTCTGATTTGCCACTCTAACCCATATAAAATCAATTACATTTCGGTTCGGTTTTGTCAAATAACCAGAAATCGCAACGCTTCGAAATGCTTCGAGACCTTCCTGAAAGATCTCCCCCACCGCAGTAGGGAGATGCTGCTGTAGATCGATAAGATGTTGTGGCCTGTCGTTAGTTGCATTTTTCATGGGGGAAATAGCGAGCTATCAGAGCCTATGCCTGTGGCTTTGACTGACTGGCTGTGAAATCCCGTTCCGCCGTTCCTAACATTTCTGGTTTTGGCCCCGTCTTAGTAGCAGTACGTGCTGAGTCAATTTTGCGTATGTCTTTACTGGCGTACGTGGTTTGACCGGTTGACTTACCGATATTATGCCTTTTGCACTGTGCTTTATGTTCAAATGCCTGTTGATTCATCTTATCCAAGTAAAACCTACGTAAATAGGTCTTGCTTGCGTACATGCTATGACACGAAGAGATGGTCGTTTTGTGATACTTTGTTATTATAAAAATGAAATCGTGATTCACCGTCGTCAGCAGACATGTGCTTTCTTTGATCGCCCCACAGCATCCGAAGAAACCGAATATGATCATAATGCATCCGACCACGATGAAGACGATGGGTCCTGCAAAGAGTAATAATGTTCAACTTTCCAGAAAAACTACTTCTTTAAGCAAAGAGGTAATGATTTGATATCAGAACGAATTTCATGTGAGGTATTTATGTCCCGAAATGGCATGCCTTGAACTACTGCAGATCAAAAAGAAAACCCACCTCAAAATGTAGTAAACTTTCGTAATATCAGCTGAAAGTTTATGCGTTTTGCAACAAATACGTGCATTCAAGAATTTACAAAAACGTCACGCTCAACGTATAACGTGTGTTGAGTACAAACCTGCCAAAGCATACTCTATCCCTGCTGCAGACAACGACTGTTGAAAATTGGGATCAACTTGCATCCAGATTCCAACCCCAAGAACAGCACATCCTGCTAACTGTAAAATTATTGGATTACATTTTATTATTGGAGTAAGATTAACCCGTAGGTCTAAAGGAGCGCGTTAGGATTGATGAAGCGGACATTTTCCTTCCTGGTTAGCTTCCCTTATGTTTTGGCGAAATAATTTGCTTTTGCGTTCCCTTGTGAAGCGCTTGATTGAACAGGTTTTGAAGAATATAATATTCATGATTAAGACTAGCGCAAGCGTAAGTAAATAATGTATTCAATTTCCTCATTCCAGTTGCTTTTGACAAAGTTTTGAAGTACGTTTTACACAATCTTTGAAAATTGAACTTATTTTCTTCTCCACGCGAAAATTGAACTTATTTTCTTCTCTTCCAATAACACATCAACGCCCAGAACATGTTCATGCATTATTTTTCATTTACTGTCACTAAGTTCAGTGCCACATGCGTAACAAACAGACAAAAGTGAAGAACGTACAGTGAATAAGTTTGTGACTTTTTGCTTACTTTATTTCTGAAAATTAATATAATTTTTGATATTATTCAAAGTTGGAAATCTTTGTTTCTGCAAAGAAAATGTAGTTTTTTTTGTGATGATAGAAACTACGTTACGTGTTTTCAATCTTGCAGGCGAGGCGTAGTTAAAGATTTGTGCTTACTGTTGACCAGTAGGCGAGAACTTTGTCTAAATCTAGGCCAGCCACACATACAGAGATGTCGCAAAGTAGAAGTATCAACTCAAACATTTTGTGTGTGCAATGAAATTACAATCGGTAAAATTGTTTTTTTTCATTCAAATGCTACACTTAATTGTAAACACTCATTGTAGATTCATATATAGTCGTAAGACACAGATATTTCATTTTCTTGCTTTACTTACCCAGAATATGAAGTTAAAAGCAAACAGAAGGTACTTGGCAATGGAAAAGCACATTTTCGTTAATAAATAATCAGAAGAAAATCAAGCAAAACAATAGTCTGAAATATGGATAGAATGCTGGTCACAGAAATCGCAAACACCTTTCCTAACACGCCACTTTTTCATCTTTTATTCTGCAGAAGTTTTTATGTCAAAGTATTTTGAGGGGTTCTAAGCACAAAATGAACATGCTCATTAAATGCACATTGCCATTTTTGTCTTTACATGCGTATCGCAAGCGCTGTAATTTTTCCCTGTCATACATTTCACTACAAGTTTGAAGACATTTCTTTCGATTGACGGATGAACAAATTTAATTTAAGTTAGTTTTAAAAACCTTACACTTTTTCATTCAAACTGAAAGGTGACGCAAAGCAAAGTTATGGAAGACCCAATCCGAACTTGCAACGAATAAGCTTCAATGCCTCACATGTTTTGCTCTGAACAATGGAGAGCAAATGAAGATAATTTAATGCTAAATTCCAGCATTGTTCGCACATGTAACCATGTTTTTCTGTCAAAGTCAGGTTTGTCTCTGTAGATCCGTCACCCACAGCTTTTCATATTTTGTCTAAAATCTTATAATAACTGCTTTCTGTTTTTCGAGGACAACTGTAAAAACCTGACAAGATAGCGAAGTTGCATCTTATCTGACTGCTGCCAAATGCGCTTAAGGGAAGAGTGGAATGACTTATAACCTTTTTAGGCAAGTTTACTCATTACGACCGTTGCTATTTGTGATATAATTGCATCCTATCGCAACAACCTTCGTAAACGATCTACAGCATGAGACGCTCACAAAACACACGTAGCCTTGTTTGCACTATTGGTTAAACATTAGCATTTTATGTGTTTTTTGATAACGGTTTATGTTTGTCCTGTGTCAAGGTGGCATATGCCGTTTTACTGCCATCCTAGATAGTATGGAACGCACTAAAGGATGTTTAGAACCAATTCCGTTGAACGCTTGCCGGCATTCAGCAGTAATCATTTGAGCTTAATTTTCAGTCGCATAACCCACTAAACAATGCAAAACAGGAAGCATTCCAAACTTTCACAAATATTTTCATGTTTCAAAGAAGGTAACGAGGTCACCATAAAATAATAATGCAAAGCGAAATCACTCTGAAGATATAAAAAAAAAGTTTTGGAAATGTTCATTTTCGTTACATCTTTTCATGAAAACTGTATCTTAACGGCCTGCAATTACCAACAGGCAAAAGACAAATACCAACAGGCAGAAGGTATGAACTGGTACAATTAGCTAATTTTCTGATGCAAAACCAGAACTCAAAACTATGATGCAAAATCAGGCGCCTCAATACTGTGAAGGGCTAGCCAGTTTCGTTGGTTACACCAGTTCTCAAGTAACTCGCTTCCACCAAGGCGACGGAGTTGAATACAGTCGCAAATCTATTTAATAGGAAATCGATTTTACGCAACACGACGCATCCTCAGTCCTCAAATCTTATTCAAATAAAATTAATCAGGGTTTTTTGAAAGCATTTATGGGGTAGACCTTTGCAGTTTTTATTTATAAACTCATTTTTTTCGGTTTCCTCACCTTTCCCTTCGTGCTTCGACAAAAAGTATCACATACATCATTTCCAAAGAATCGCCGATAGCGTTTCAACCGTGTTGAGGAGTTTTGACGACTAACCTGAAACGCACAAAACTATGTACTATTGCAATTCAAATCTTTTACGCAAATCATGTAAGAATAAATCTACAAATTGACTTAGATGTTTACTTAATAAAACTTTGTAGATTTTAAGTGATTGGCATTAGAAGCTGTCAGCAAAATCAAGCGTGGAATCCAAACAACAACCGTGGATAATTTGAAAAGATCCTAAATGTCGTGATAAACAATAAATAAAGCAAGAACGATGTAATATTGCACTGTCCATGTGGTTTTCAGTACATAGTTTGATTTCTATAAGTTTGGGATTCTTATCTTGAGTCCCTCAGAGGTGAGGGATTGTACGTTTTTCGGTCAATTAAAATTTGAGAACGTCCTAGTATTGCTCGCCAAGTGATGTGGCATTATTAGCAACCAAAATGCTAACTATTGTCTCTACAACT
>JGI24159J19872_10009816_pt1 | contig 12544 bp, 3 predicted proteins | sample Ectturendosymbi4_FD_19872 | JGI IMG/M metagenome (IMG submission 19872)
TCCTCAAAAGAGCAAACCTGAGCTTTGTCCTTATGTACGTTATGACAGATGCATACGGCTCCCTGCGTTTTTCAGCTATTTTTTCTGCTAGCCTTTTGGTTACTCTGTTGCATTCTGGTGCCATCCTTCCAGTTGTTGCCAAAATGCGAATTAGGGTCAGATCACTACATGTAGTCAAAGATATATACTTTTTAGCTATGCCTGACATATTTAAAGATCTCAGCTAAACAAGGAAAGTCCACAAATTTTTGAAATACATCAAATTATACTTATTTTAATTTTTTTGGAAAGAGAAATCTGTAGATACTCGAATCATGTTTCTGTGTCAANCATGAAAAAAGTTAGAGCCATTTTCATATTAAAAAATTCAGATGATTTTGGTAACATGCTCTCTTATCTAAATGAATTGAATTTTGATTGCAAAAGTGTTCCCACTTAAGTTTTCTTCATGTCTAAAATTTTTCACATTAGATTCAACTACAAAACCTAATTTCTAAGTATTCAGCAAAACCCAATGAACACTATCACAAAAAATCATAATTTTTGTGTAGTCACAGGAGTCATCACTGGTCAGTGTACATGATCTCTAATGCAAAAGTTCCACATTCATAATCAAAATAAACACCCAAATGCAGTGAAAACACTTTTAATAGGGATAAACAAAAAATAATTTTCATTTAATACCGTGAGAGCCAGGGTACGATACATTCATACTTTAAAATTGCCTTAAAACCAGTAGTTGTCAGTTGCCTTACCAACGCCATACCTCCTCCGCCAATTGCACTAGAGAGCTGTTCAAACCCCCAAAAGATTCAGCCAGTGTTCTAGTCAGCAATGAAAGAAATTTTTGGTTGGGGGTTGAGGATTTTTTGTGAGTGATGTCATAAGTGAATTAGTTCTTAGGCCATTTTGGCTCATGTTACCTGGCCTAGGGCCCAACCGCTAGGTCAGAAGTATTTTGCTGAAGTTTTCATTGGAAACTAGGCTCGAGTCAGTCTTTCGAGCCTTTGATCAACTTTCCAGCATTTCTGGTGCAAAAGTCATGATCTAAAATAAACAAATTAATTTACCTAATAATAGTGAAATATTTTTATTACTTTAGATCATAACTTTTGAACCCGAAACCTCAGCAGGTCATCCAAAGTATCAAAAGACTTGGATTGTAGTCTTTCCAACAAAAACTTCAGCGAAATAATACCATCTAATGGTTTGGTACCAGGTAAAATGGGCTAAGGTGGCCTAAAGTCCTCCACTTGTAACGTCACTCTACATCTGCACCCCCCAACCAAAAAAATTATTTTCAAGTGCAGACTTGCCACGTCTTTTGAGCCTTTGAACAGCTCTCTACCACTTTTGTTGACGCCAGTGTTATGCGAGCGCGAAGCCACGTGGTATCCAGTTGTTTTGGCGTGAGCCACTCGATTTAGACCAGATGTGAAAGTGTTAATAATTGAGGTGATGATATATGTTTGTCTGCAGAAAAGGAACAGGCAACTGCTTGACTGTATGCACCCTTTCCAAAATCTAGCATTGAAGAATGTGAGGAAAAGCAATAGGTGTAAACTAGTGGTAACCAAACAAGGTTTTAAAAAATTAAATCCATCATATGTTAGTCACCCTAAAATAAGAAAAAGCATCTAGCTACTGCATTTCTACAGTTTTTTAAAGTTTAACTTTTCTGATGCCTCCCTGCCTTGGATGCCAGTGTCTACTGTCCATGTTTTGCATGAAAGAGATGCGCAAGTGTGGAAGGTTTCATCATTTCGGAGCATGCTAAAAGGGCCGCGGCAGCTGTTCACTACATGGAGCTACAATAAAGCCACGTTCCAACTATTTTCTGTCATGTTGCTTGACAAATTCTCCTTTTCAGTTTTCAGTTTCTCCTAGTGTCAACAGATCTGCACATACTCTTTTGCAGTATGTTGTAAATTTGAAGTACTGACACTTGCTTCATGTCCGCTTAAACATGATGAGAGCCAGTGCAGGATATTACCCTGGCAATGGGCCTAAAACAACCAGTCTTTGGTTGCTTTACCAACCCCATAGATCCTGTGCCAAATTGCGCTAGAGAACGGTTCAAATTCAGATTTGGCAAGTCTTCTAAGTCTGCAATGAAAAAAAAATTTTTGGATGCGAGTTGTGGATTTTTGTGAGTGATGTCATAAGTGAAGTAGTTTTATGACCATTTTAGCTGATGTCACCTGGCCTAGGGCCCAACCGCTACACCAAACAAATTAGCTGAAATTGGAAACTAGGTTCGAGTCCAAGTCTTTTGAGCCTTTGATCAACTTTCTAGCGTTTCTGGTTCGTGACTCTTCGAGCCGGTCTATGAATATATCGTACCCAGTTTTTGGCCTAAGACAAGCAGTTTTCGGTTGCCTTACCAATGCCATAGCGCTGGAGAGCTGTTCAAGCGCTCAAACAGATCGGCCAGTGTTCTAGTCTGCACTTAAAAAAAACTTTTGGTTGGGGCTTGCGGATTTTTTGTGGGTGACGTCATAAGTGAAGTAGTTTTTGGGCCATTTTGATTCATATTACCTGGTTTGGGCCCAACCGCTAGGTCAAAGTATTTCGTTGAAGTTTTCATTGGAAACTAGGCTTGAGTGTAAGTCTTTTGAGCCTTTGATCGACTTTCTAGCGTTTCTGATTCAAAAATTGTGATCTAAAATAAACAAATTAATTTATTAGGTAATTAGTCAAATATTTTCATTACAGATCAGGGGTTCCCAACCTTCCTCTTACGATGTACCCCTTTAGCATTCTGGCAGATGAGCATGTACCCCTTCAGCAGTTCAACAAACTACCATGTACCCCTTCAGCATTTCGACAGATGAACACGTACGCCTAACGTTTCTCATGACAAAATATTTTGTCATTATTCACAGATGTATTTGACAATGAGCGTATAAGGATTTTTGATTGTATCATTCACTGATATATGTTTTAAATGTAAGAATCTGTTTTATTGAGTGACATATTGATATCTCTGTGTACACAGGCAATTTGAAACATTAAATCCCCATTGCACATTTTGTTAACACTTTGACACCCGGGTTAATTCAAGCGGTTCGCAAAAAAACAGCTGGATCGCACGTGGCTTTGCGCAGGAATATCTCTGCTCCTGTACAGGTTACCAACCTGGTCAAAGTGTCAAAAGATGCGGCAGGTCTTGTAGTTAGCACTCGAAAAACATTTTTTGGATGGGGGTGCGGGTTTTTTGTGAGTGACGTCATGCTGGATGTTGTCTCATGGTGATCCAGCCACAGTTTTTAAAAGAAAATCTTGTTCAAAACACTACTTGAAGTTTTATGAGTTCCACCTCTGCTTTGTTTAACTTGTTGTTTTGATCATTGGTAATACATTAACAAACTTCGTAGACTGAATTATCCGGTCATTTTTCACTTGGAAACAAAATTCATATATTAGCATACAACTGTTTGTGTACCCAAAAAAAGCCAAAAGTAACTCGAAATTTAACGTGCTACAAGACATTAATTGCCAAATCTGGAATCAGCATTCAAAAGTTACCTAAAAAAGTGATGTCATATTCTCGTTTAATACAAAAAGTGTTTTGTTGACCTGTGTTATCAGTGTTTGAAACACAATGCCACAATCCCATTAAATGCTGCACCACTAGCAAATTAAAACCACTTGTCTAAAAGTTTCCTGAGGCTCCCAAGCACTCTCAGCAGTCTTTCAATAAAACCAGTAGCATAGCCAGCCTAAAAATGGAGGGGGGAAACTGTTAACACTATTTCGTTTGGGATACAACCTCTTAAAGCATAAAACGACTGTATGTTCTAAAAATTAGGGGGGAATGGTCCCATACACGCCCTGGCTACAAATATGAATAAAATCTCTAATATTTTGTGTAACAGACTTCATTCTGCAATAAAACAAAACATGTGAGTTGACTTGTTAAAATTTCTTAGTGCAACTCTCTCACAAAATTGTAAATCTGGTTTGGCTCCCTTCAGCGAAAACGTTGAGAACGACTGGCTTAAACAGTGTAGGAGCCGCAGGCATGCCATGATTACATAATTTAAGATAGGAATTGCTCGACCCTGCAGTGGGAGTTGCATACAATCTTGACATAACACTTGTGTTAGATTATTAAAATTTAGTATCCATAGCATATCTTTAGTTTGGTGTCTACAAGTCTCTCATTGGTCTACAAACTACTATTTGGTTGTTCGTTCAAAACTCTGTTATGATTTTCCACATGCCGGCGATTGTTGCGAAGCTTCATGTGAGCAGTCTGTATTACTCAATTAATCTGAAACTCAATGTAGTAAAAAGATTTCTTGTAAATGGAATACAAATTTTAGAAGCCTGTTAACATTTTCGCAGCCAGATTAATTCAAGCGGTTCGCGCAAAAACAGCTTGATCGCATGTGGCTTTGCTGGGGAATTTCTCTGGTCTGGTAAGCTGTACAGACACGGTAAAAAGCTCAAAAGACTCGGCAAGTCTTGTAGCTTGCGCTCAAATTTTTTGGTTGGGGGGTGCAGTTTTTTTGTGAGTGGCGTCATAAATGGATGACTTTTAGCCACCTTGGCCCACTGGACCTGGGCCCAAACCGTTAGATAGTAGTATTTCGCTGAAGTTTTCATTGGAATCTAGGCTACAATCTGGGTCTTTTGATACTTTGGATGACCTGCTGGGGTTTTGGGTTCAAAAGTTATGATGGAAGTTAGTAAAAATATTTGACTAATTAGATAATTAATTTGTTTATTTTAGATCATAACTTTTAAACCAGAAATGCTAGAAAGTTGATCAAAGGCTCAAAAGACTCGGACTCAAGCCTAGTTTCCAATGAAAACTTCAACGAAATACTTTGGCCTAGCGGCTTGGCCCTAGGCCAGGCAACATGAGCCAAAATAACCCTAAAACTACTTCACTTATGACGTCAGTCACAAAATCTGCACCCCCAACCAAAAATTTTTTTTCGAGTGCAATCTAGAAGACTGGCCGATCTGTTTGAGCCCTTGAACAGCTCTCTAGCACAATCGTACAAATATATTGCAGACCAGCTCTCAAAGTGTTAAGAACCACTGGTATAGTCCAGCGGTGGAATTTTGCCAATATGATATACTTCAGCAACATTGCAAAGTTCATCAGTGGATTTCTAGTCCCAAGAGAAAATGTGGTTGTATGCTGAGAAGTGATACAGAAAGCTGCCCTTGCGTGACAGACCCCTTTTTTCCTGGCTAGATGCGCCATTGCCCATGGTACAAAAGAGCACCCATGCTTTTGGTACAAACGTGAAGCCTACTTGTTCAGATGCCTGCCTCTTTTCCCTTGCTGGTGGTACAGACGATTGTCAAGTCTATACCCATGCTGGTGGTACTGATGCTGCTGATCTTCACTGATTAATTTGGTTTTTGCAGTTTAGAGGTTATTTGGTATCAAGCTTTGTCAATAAAGGTATGTTCTGAGGACTTTATTACACAAAAATAAAGCAATCCAAAGTTCCAAAATTGTATTGTAACTCACACTTTCCATCAGATCAGTTTTACAAACTCATTCAGTTGGTCATGTTATGCATAGTGTGTAGCAACTGCAAGTAAGTTATAATGCTGTAATAGGCAGAAGGGATTAGTTAGAAAGTCGCTTAAGATTTAATGAAAATCAATGTAGTGGATGTAAGGCAAAATCAGGGAAAATGGTGCTGTGCAAATGTCATTGAGGTTGATATCAGAGGTTTCAATTTGAGCAGGTTGTGCTATGCTTTTGCAATAACAAACCAGCTACTTATACTAAGAGGAAGTTTCACGATTAAGGGTTTGTCAAACATGTGCTGAGCTCACAACAAACTAATTTTCTTTTGGAAATCCCCAGTGTTCAATTGCTCTATTATAGAAAAAGTGGTTAGGAAGATAGTTGGTCAATTGCATTATATGATGTGTATAAATATGTAAAGACTATTAAAAAACAATTGCTCTTAAATCTGCAAAAGTACCACAATTTTAACATAGTTCTATTTCCAGGGTGGTGATTTCACTAGAGGAAATGGTACTGGAGGAAAAAGTATTTATGGTGAAAAGTTTCAGGATGAAAACTTCCAACTGAAGCACACTGGACCAGGTTTGCAAAGTTGCTTTGTCTTTGTGATTATGTCAAACGTACGTTGCAGCAAGTATGCTTTCATAGGAATGTGCTTGTTTTAATAAGGGTTTCATTTGTAATTCTAATAACTAATATAGAATTTCAGAATTACACAATAAATGTGTTTGACAGAAACAGATGTCAATAACACAAGCCTATCTTAGGCATCAAAAGGCGTCAATAGTACTGTGGGTATAGACTTTTATCATATGCTATTGTTTACGTTATTAGTTTATTGTGTATAACGTCTTCACTCCCACATGAGGTTTAAGCATACATAGCAATGGCAACACACCAATACATAATTGAATTCGTGAAAGTAGTAGAAAAGTATATGCTTGATAGCACTAATACATTTACTTAGGTCAGCCATGTCCAACCCAAGTGACTTACTGAGCCAAAAATTATGTCACTGTCTTAACCAGGGCCGCACCTTGAGTAACATACTAAATGAGGGCCGCACATTGAATGGCTTACTTTGATTTTAATAAACTAAATTTGGCTTTTACTAATGTAATTAAAGCCTTCGAATCCTAAATGCAATGGGGCAGACGTGATACAGTGGCACTGAGGACCATCTGCATCAATAATGTCGAATTTAAGATTATCAAAAAGGACAGGTTGTCAGTAATTAGGATACTTTTACTACAGTGAAAACCTTAACTGGGCCGCAGGAAACCTTCGACTGGGCTGCATGCGGGCACGGGTTGGACATAGCTGACTTGGGTGAAACACAAGCATAAAGGGCATACACATAGATGACGGCAACGCATTATAATGTAGTGCTGTGATGACTTTTAAAATGTGCTGATTTATAAAATGCATGGGGTGATGGGAGGCTGCAAAAAAACGGGGGTCATTTACGCAGTAGACCTCCGAAGGACGAAGCTACTTTTCACGTAAAGGGAACAGTTCATAGCAGTAGGTAAATGTCTTTGCTTCGAATATAAAGTATAATATGCAAAATGCGGTTGTATGGTTTATTGAAGCAAGATGCGTTGCAGGCAAGGTCAAGCCACCAGAAGAAATTGGTTTAACGTTGTCACATCAAAAATATGCTGTTTTCACATATTTGCATGTTCGTGAAAGCTAGAGAGGAAATGCGTCAAAAGTTATAGTGCATCATTGCAATGGTGCCATGGGTGTTAAACAGGTTAAAAACTAGGCGTCCAAACAAACATTGAGGAAAAGACTTCTCAGTCGTTATAACAGTTAATTGCTTAAAGTATATTCTTAACTGTTAAAAATTCGACACTCAAACTCATGGAACTTACTGGTGGTCTTCAGGGTTCCCATGTGCTTTTGAAAGTATTGAATTATGAAATCGGTTTTCAAGACCTTGAAAAAGTATTAAATATGGCCAAAATGTACATGAAGTATTGAAAAAGTATGGAAAATTCCAAATTCAGCCGTTTGTTTATTCTAATTTTGTTCTTTACCGCTGATGGCAGTTCTGCAGATGTTTTTGCAATGTGAAATTTTTGAAAAATGAATCTAAAGGATGGTATTGAAGTCGTTCAATTTGGTATTGAAAAAATATGGAAAATGGTTTTGGAAAACGTGTGGGTTAGTAAAATGCGTGCAAGGGTGGAATACCCTACTTGACTTTGTCTGTCATTTGTTGTAAAACATTCGATGGATGGTTTGTGTGTACTTTGTAGGTTTTTCAGAAAATTAGTACAGTTAGCTTTCAAAACGGCGATGGCGTTGCACAACGCACTTCAATCTGTGACGGTAGAGCTTTTGGGACTCAGCGTGGCTTCGAGTATCAATCAAGTCATAAACAACTTTTCTATTCTTTGACACCTTGGTCTGTGCATGATATCAGAAAATCACCCAAGTTTGTTTTCGGTCATAGCATGAGGATCAAGTTACGCGTTTGGCTTATGTTGCAAGTGGGTAAGCTTGCACTTAAAATAATTTTGCGTAGCATGTAACTAACAGTCGTGAGGGCGTATTGGTTTGTTAGGCACTTATGTTTGCAATTATGCTTACAGGTATTTTATCTATGGCCAATGCTGGACCCCATACCAATGGCTCACAGTTCTTCCTTTGCACGGTCAAGACACAATGGTATGCTCTTTATGTATCCTACTTACGTTCACAGATACATAAATTTTTTTTAACTCAGTACTTCTCTGCTAAATCTATGGATCTAATTTCTGCGTTGTACTTCTCTGCTGAGTCTGTGGATGTAATTTCTGTGTTGTAAGCTGTGCATGGTATAGAGGCGTGTGTTCTCTTCGTTCTTGTATTATCGTGTGCAGCGGCACTAGCGCGTAACTAGGCGCTGTGTTACTTCCTGCTGCTCGTGACGGTGTCATCACATGTTTCATGGAGCATCATAGTGATCGGCAGTGTCTCGTGTTGTTCACTTCTTTATAACAGAGGCGTAACGAGGGGGAGCAATGGGGGCGCCAAACTTGCTCCTTGTCCCGGGCGCCGTTCAACCCCGTTACGCTCCTGCTTTATAAGCACTGTTTTAATTTACAAACACGCCTCGTATATGTTCCGTTCACACATTTCCGCTCCAGTTAACATCCAGCGTTGTATGTATCCAGGCTAGATGGAAAACACGTCGTGTTTGGATCGGTGGTCGAAGGTATGGACGTCGTCAAAAAGATCGAAAGTTATGGGTCAGATTCCGGGAAAACGTCCGCGAAAATTGTGGTTACAGATTGCGGTCAGCTTTGCTGAACGGGCTGCTCGAACGTCGTACCCACCTGTATCCTGCCACATCTTCGTGAACAGCACACCCAGCGCGGGGACTGGGGCGTCCATTCCATACGCTGCTTTTTATATGGATAGATAGTCGGCTTGAAGCGTTTGTAATAATGTGTTTTTGGTCGTAAACAACATCATTAAATGTAACTGGCTTGTGACGTAAACATCGGTAATATTTCAAGGATATACAATGAAGGTTCATCCAATAGCTCAGCGCTTTTCAAACTTTTTTATGTTACGGCACACTAATACATTCTGAATTTGGCTGCGGCACACATACTTTATGAAATCGAAAACCTACTTTTCACAAACCTTCCAAGAGAGCTACTTATAAGGTTTTGTCAAAACAAAACTTCGCGACCCACTTCAGCGGCACAGAGTTTGGGAAACACTGCGCTAGCTTAAGGTTTTGCAAATCGGCAGAATGTCAGATTTAAGAAACATGAGCCAGGAGCAGGGTTGTAGAAAAACCCACCCGGGTTTTTTTTTGAAAAGCCCACTTTAAAAACCCACTTCATTTTTTCTTTTAATAAATCTACTAAGAAGTAAAAAATATAATAGACAGCCCACATGTATAGTTAGCTTTAACTTTTTTTAATCAAACAAAACGAACAGCAATGAAATTTGACGATTTAAAAAGAAAATTGAACAGTTTTTAATAATTGTCCTCAGCTCTGCACTATCAGTATATTTCAACCAATACTTCTGCCTTATGTGCATCTCAACTTTTTCTGATTTTGGACCATACCAAATCATATGTTGGAAAAAAACACTCAAAATCAGGGGTCACCAATGTGGTGCCCACGGGCACCAGGTCGCCCGCAAGGACCAAGCAGGTTGTCCGCGGGCATAGGCGTAGCCAAAAGGCATGGCCATCAAATTTCTAGCATTTCTTGTGGTTTTGCGCTTTGAGTGGTGTTGTCCCAAACAAAATACTGTTGCTCGCCGAAACTCAAAGTATTTGTCCCGAAAAAAAATTTTAGGCTGGCTACGCTACTGCCCGCGGGCCTGATTTAAAAATTATAATCATGATCAGGGTCTCCACATCGCGGAATATCTTAATTGTTAATACTAAAACAAAGGTAAATTAAGCAACATTTTTATTCCAGAAGCGTGCATCAAACTGGTAGCGCTTTGCATTAATCGTCACGTAAGAAGTAGCTCTCAGCATCAAGAACGTTGGTGATCCCTGCTATAGATGCTGAACTAGCAGGGCATGCAGATAAACTGCAGAGTTTGTGCGGAAATCGTTTTTCTTTGTTTGCTGTGAGCATTCTTGCCAAGCCATACCACTTTGGAGTGAATTGACCAAAAGTTTGCAAAAACAAAGGTGAAGTACATTTCTTCACCGTCGAATTTGAATGGCATAATAGGTATAACAAGTTATTATTGTATAATTCTGAAAATAATGATATTGCATGATGCAGTAAAAGCATTGAAGAATAAGGTTTTTCCGTAAAGAAAGAAGAAAATCTTGTTCATTTTGAAAAAAAAACAGGTGTGTTGTTTTTTTTGAAAAAAACGTTTTTCTCAACCCTGGCCAGGAGTCAAAGTTACCGCACCAATGTTTATATATTGTTCATTTGTCTGCCTTTGAAATGTAAGATGTTATGCAACAGACCAGCGAAGCTTCNAGCCAACGTCGTTCATTACTAAGGTATCGTTTGCCCCCGGTGACCCGAAACAGTATCTCCCATACACTTGTATTTCCACCTCAATATTTCAAGGGTTCGCAGGTTTGAAAAAACATCAAGGAATTCATATCGACACCGGGGTTTTGCAATTGACACCCTCAGTGACGTTGCTGCATGCTTGCCATTATAAACAATATGGGAACTTTTCGTTCATCAGTAATGATTTTCGCAATTTGGCGTGTTGATTATGGGAGTCCAGGCCTCCCTGATTTAAAAGGGTCCCAATATCATTTTTAGTGTGTCGATATGGCAAAGTTCCTTTCACCTAAACTTTGTGTCCCAGAGCGTACGCGCGTTGCTCCGTCCTTCACTGATGGCCAGGCCCGACGCCAGGATTTAGCAGAAGGGGGGACATTTTTAAAATACAGTATTGGATGTATGCAGCAACCGGTGTGCCAAACGTGAAATGGGGGGGGTGCGGGCACCACTGTCCCCCCGCTGGGACGACCGTGCTGATGGCCGATGCGAAACGTTTACGTGACATGACAAATTAGGCAACCGTCTGCTTTCGGCACGGAGGCTCGGATTGGTCGTGTACGCAGACGAACATGTTTCGCGTTTGATTTTTCATATTGCTCGCACAAGAGATTGACTTCACAAGTTTTTTAGGATTTGTGAAGAAACGGCATTCCAGGGTTTAACGATCACTAATGAAGTCACGTATAGTTCATCAACCGCGCGGGCCCGTAGCCAGGTTGTAAGGTTCGGTGGGGCCAAGTGTAGTTTTAGTTTAATAAAAAAATTCCTGGGCAAGACAATTTGGAGGCAACAGCCTCCCGTGACGGCGGGTCTGCAAATGCGGTTTGGTTAGCAAACCCGCAAATTTGTCCCGTCGAACGTGGGAGTGACCAAAAACCAAAGTAACAGATTAATCGCCCTGGTTTGTGATCCTCAGAATACCACTTTGTGTAGGAATCTACCCAACGGATATAACATCGTGAATTAGCCAACACAGGGACTTAGAGCCTTATATATGGGTTCATTATGCCAGCAGCTCGGGACCAAGCACCACACCTGAAAAAAGTGGAGAAACATTTTTCACGTTCTCCTTTAAAATGAGTTTGAAGCTGTAAAAGCCGCCATCTTTTTGGATGCGTTCCACACCTTTTTTGTTTGCACTACATCCATAGAAAAGAGTATAAATCAGTGGTTCTCAACCGCCAGTGCCGGTCCACAAAACAAGCTACATTTTCCATCAAGTACTATTACAGATTTTCTTTAAAGTAACTGAAAATGGTTAGCGTTCATGTCGAATTCGGTAAAATCCTGGCCAGTGACATGCGGTTGAATGGACCGGATAGTTCAGTTTCGTTTATACTCGGATTTGTACACCTTCCGGAGTGTCACCAGTGGTCGGCAGGCGCCCGTCTCTGCTTTCTCGTGCCAAGAGGCACGCGGCTGGTTTGGCAGTGATTGCTGCACTGGTGGTGAGTCAATGGTAGCACGCACGTGAACCGTTTCCTTGCATCCAACACCTAGCAGGAGACATGCACAGACAGGTCACACAAGTACCGTTTAAAAAGTCTTCAGTGTGACCTGACGGAAAATCGAACCAAACCTACCCAGCTTTGGTGGCGCGTGCTCTGCTCAACCAACCGAACCACAGCCGATTTAGACTGGATACACGGGTGGCGGAACCTTTTTCAAAGTGGGGGGGGACAAGTGCACGTTGAAAAGAAATAATAGCAAATTTTATGGTTTGAATTGGCAACTGTGACGTCCAGTGGCGTACGCAGAAAATTTTCATGGGGGGGGGGTTCAAAGTGCCAAAATATTTCTTTGCACTAAAATCAAAAGTATGATAAGAAAAAATATAAAACAAGCACCAATACAATACGTAAACGTTGTCAAGCAACAAAAACCGCCTTGAGCTTTTCAGCCGGCTGTTTGAGGAATCTCCTGCCCGGTTCTGCTCCCATCTCATTGCAATGATTCAGCTTGTACGTATCATTCAGCAATATTTGTAAAGCCACAACAGTGACCGACACCAAGCGAATCTATCGCAATTTATTGCGTAAGG
>JGI24159J19872_10009817_pt1 | contig 12544 bp, 8 predicted proteins | sample Ectturendosymbi4_FD_19872 | JGI IMG/M metagenome (IMG submission 19872)
CAGTGGTAATCCTGCCTAATTTTCGTCTGGTTAAGCAAATTCGTTCTAGCTCTATTCTTCTGGTATGTGTTTGAATTTCTATCACAAATGAAGATCCCAAAGTTGAGGGATAGCCTATGTCAAGGGTGAGGGTGATCTTTAAATGCTACCATTTCGGGCAAAACACATCAGGTGTATTGTGTAATTGGCGGATAACGGATCAGGTGTGTTTAGGGCAAAACGGCTTTTTCTGGTATCATGAGTTGTGTGAAAGTTTTGAGAAGCACGTTTAAGGCTATGAGCTTTCAGGGCTTGCACTGGTTGCAAAAGTTAGGGTCTTGTAAAGCGTCATTTGGAGCCAAATTGGTCTAGTGGGTAGGTGCGGTTAACACTTGACTAGCACTCATATGATATTTTACTGAACCTTTTTCCCAAGCCGCGGTACTGGGATCAACTCAGATAGACACTAAACGTGAAACAGTCCTAACGCTAAATTTAGTTAAAAACTATCACATTTCGAATCGAAAATGCAGCTAGACAACATTTTTTGAAGAAATGTACCACGTCCGCTTTGTCTCTAACAAAAATAATCAAAAGGTCGTAGAAGAACAAGAGGTTTGACGTGGCATTAACTTTTATGTCAAGATTTCTCTAATCAATTTGAAAGTTTCAGCAATTTGCACGGTTCAACAGTGCCTTAATGTTATAAAGTTTCATGAGGGCAAATTGAGGCCTGTCTAAGAAAAAACAGTACATGAACAAATAGATAAAAATGCCTTAAAAATACGAACAGTTTAAACTATCTCCCAAGTTGACACTTACAGCATATTTGTGGTTGTATACCAATAATTTACGAAATTTTCAATCAGATAACCTGTCTCAAGGAAAATCTTGTAAGGAGATAATTTACCAGTAGGACAAAGAAAAATTCCAATAAGACTTCTTAAAAATGATTAGAATATAAAATTTCATCTTTATTCTTTGAAATTTTCTACAAATGTCAAAATTACTATGTAATGTTTTGAAAATTTCGGGGGGGAAAGTGCCTCAAATGCCCCCCTTGGTTGCGCGCCTGTTTGGGGATCTACTGCATTAGAGACTTTGTTGATGTTCTCTGAAGTTTTTAGGTAAATCCGGCAACTGAATCAAAATCACTTCATTTTGTGATTAGCTAAAAATTGTAGACGTTGTATTGGCAAAAACGCAAGAAATATTGTTTCCCTTGTCTTGTTTCTCCTGCTGCATTTATTTCATGGCAACAGCCTGGATTCCATTTGAAGTTTCGTCGCATCGCATTGTGTGTTTCGCATCTCCAACAGCCACACTTGAGGAAGTGCTGAGGAAACAGCATGCCATTGTAATGCCACGGCCTATTTAAGATACGGCCTGGTATGTCACATTTTGCAGGCCATCGTTAGCAGGCCGATTTGGTTTATTTCAAAATGCAAGTAGGCTAAACTGGATCACGTACCTTTAGTTCGTGACTGTGACAGTAATGCCACTTGCACTCGCGGTTTACAGGACTTTTTTAAAGCTTTACCATGCTTTTGTTCAATCATGCAGTCTGAAAAATGATCCAAAGCTAGAGTAAAGATTCCGGAAAACATAAAATATATTTTATAAGGATACTTAAAGCATACCCAAGACCAGTTTCTAAGTAAAATATGGACACTTTCGCAAACAATCTTTCTCCAGCAAAATGCAACACACCTCTGTGCAACAATGCAAAAGTTTTGCTACCAGTGTGCCCAGACTTGTTGCAAGATATACCAAAATTTGTTTTGTTATTGAAAGGTTTTAAAAGTAAGTTTGTGAGCTTTTCTTAAATTAGCTGAAAGCTTGTTCTCATGCTCATGAACATAGTAAAGATCTGCCTATGCAATGTAACTAGACGATGAGTCTAAGAAAACCTGGTCACCACAGATACAGATTTTTTCAGACCTTGAACCAGAAAAATTGCCAAAACCTTTGAACACGTTTCCATGTTCATCACATCGAGTGAAATCACCACCACTGTAGTGCGCACATATTTGAAGATACATATCATCCAGCATTAATATTACACCCGGAGAAATTGTGTCACTTTCAAGCAGAGCCTTTTGCCGCTTGCATTGCATCTAGATTAGCCTACCTTTTGTGAGCATTTTCAACAAGGAAATTGAAGCCAAAGGAAAATGTTCTAATAACAACTTTTACGTTTGTAACAAGTTTTATTCTACCATCAACAAACCATAATGAAAGTGTCAGTGGGTGACTGCAAAACTGAAGTTGCACTTGCAAATCTTCAACTTTTATGGCTTCTTGCATTAACGGAAAGCCTGTCACCTCATTTAAAACAAATTTGTAAAATATTATCTATGCACTTGATTTCTTGCACAAGCAACTAAACGGTGAGTTAAATAGCTCAAATCATGAAATGGCTTCAAGGTCAAATACCCAACTTCAAAACTTTCAGTTGATCAACCTGATAAATTCTCTGCTTAGGAGTCTTTCTTGTCAAGCCACCAGTACGCAATGTTGAAAGTCGTTTTAAAGCTCTTTCTGTATAAATTGTTGGAACTGGATGCATTTCCCATTTTGATTTCACTCAATTTCACTTTTTATAAATTCATCCTTAAAATGTTTTATGCACACTGGAATTTTTGGTTGGCTTCCAGTCAGATCAGTTGACAAACTCGATCCACTTTCTTAAGAAATCGAGTTTGTTGAAAGGAAAAGAAAATCCATCCACTTTTTCATGTTTTGTGATATATCCAGGGTTAGAGCCATAATCCACACGTGTATGAACCATTTTACCATGTGCAACTGTCAAAACATATGTATTCCAACTACCAACTCTCAAACAATAATGATTCACGTTGCAGTTATTCTTTCATGATGTGCAAGTATGACAAAAAATCAGAAATAATTTTGCAACAATTTATACTGGTAGGTTATCATTTCAACATCCACATCATNTAGTCAGCAAAAAGGCTTGTAGGCTATATAAAAATACTCCTCACAGTGTACGCGGTATCAGGAGAGTTAAATGTTAATCTTTGCCAATGCAAATTCGCTTCGACCAGGGGTCACCAACCTTTTCAAAACTGCGAGCTGCTTCTTGTGTACCGATTAATGCGAAGGGCTACTAGTTTGATACACACTGATGAATAAAAAATTTTACTCAATTTACCTTCAATTATTTTAGTATTGATATTCGTTAATGTGAAGACGTTGATCATGCTAATGTTATTTTTAGAACAGGCCTGCGGGCGACCTACTTGGTCCTTGCGAGCGACCTGCTGCCCGCGGGCACCACGTTGGTGACTCCTGGCTTAGACAAAACAGCTGATTAGCACTGCAAAGTAATTAGCTGGCAAAAAAAGAAATGACTTCTATATTCTGCAACATGTTCACAGTTTGCTTGAAACAATTACTTACCAAAGCAATTGCTGCATAGGTCTTTCATCTTGAACGACACGTTTCAGACTCGTTTAAGAACTCTTGAAGTCATAAATCGTTAATGGGCGTAATACAGGTCACTCCGTTTTTGCAGCTTCAACCTCTCAGGTGTGCAAGTCTCCAGCCGGCTCTATCGCGTTGGCAGTTGTTCTGACGTTCCTCTTTACGATCGCCTGCTGCGTAGTCGCATGGCGTTGCACTTTCCGAAGACACTACGGGGAACGGCTGCAATGTGTCCAGTAAAGAGACTCGATGTTCGATGAAAAGGGAGAGATGTAGGATGTGGTGCAGAGGAATTTTGCATATTAACATCTACCATGCGAGACGTGTGTGAAATGTCGATAAAAGATTAGTCTGTAAATGTGACTTTTTCTGTATGCACCACAGAGCAACCCTCCCTGCCTGCTCCTGTTTTTACGTCTGTACTCGTTGCGCTTGAGTCTGCAGACGTTTTACATGTTTGAATAAAGAAGGCATGTTGTTCTTGTTTGACAGTTCAAATCAGTAAGAAGCAGGTACACATCCACGCGGAATAAGTTAATTGCCTCGTTTCCAAACCCCCACTTTCTCGACATAAGCTGCAGGCGACGTCCTGCTAAAGAACGAGTGTCATAGGAAAGATAAAGATGTAACAAATCAAATTACACAAAGCATGTCAATCTAAATAATCTTCATCTGGTATTTTGAAAAAGTTGACGTTTGTGATTTGGTTTTAGTCGGTTGCGTCGATTTCATCTGCTTACCACGCGCATGTCGGTAAACACCGATGAAAGCCTATCTGTTTACACATGCGTGGGTTGTCAGTCGTGGTAGCACGAAATACTTGAAGAAAATTATAGGTGGTTCTAATGTGTGAACAAGGGTTATCTTTCAAATGGGTTAAAATGAATATTTTTTAAAAACAGCGATTTCACCAAAGAGATTTAGAAGTGCAACCTAAGTCAGATATGTCTAGTGGTAAAGTGCCAGAACAGAGAAGCTCGGTAGCGCTCTTCAACAAACTAAAAGTCAACCTCGCAACAATCAAGCAATCTGCGAGGAAGACAATGAGGTGTAAAGTAAAAAGAAGGGATTCATTGGTAAAAAATACTTTTTCAAATGCATACAACAAAAAGGGTCCNTAGTCGGAAATTTAANAGGTGGTAAGCACTTTGACGCTAAATCAATCCAAAGCCATCAGGTGCTTGCATATCAGTTGTTTCAGGATTCTTAACAAATGCTATGATTCAAACACTACGAAATGAGTGTTTACTGGACAGCTTGGTGCCATAAGAAATTCAAACAGGCATTTACTCTACTTCTCGATAGAACTGCGACGAACATTAAATTGGCTAAATGAAAAAATTCGAAACGTAGAAACATACACAAATCAGACATGATTAATACAAATTAACAAACATAAACCAGAATGTCTTCGAACGCGGCCGTGAAAGAAACTGAGTGCTAAGTTATGATACAAACTTCCATACCTGATTTTTATATAAAATTTTTACATTAACATTGGCAATGTATGGTATTATAAATAAGAAGACGTTTGGTTTTGTCATTTGATATTTAATTTTAACAAAATTATGTGTTGTTTTTTGTGGCTTACTAATGTTACCACTGTCATGTTCTTTTCTTTAGCTTACCTTGAGGGGGACCCCTNAGAAAAGAGAACCGGAGGCAAATGCCTCGCTTGCATTCCGTTAAATACACCATTGAATATAACACCTACAATGANCTTATATGAGGATATGAAACCGATTGAACACGTTCTGCTTCATCCGATATGCGTATATTCTCACCTGATTTGCGCATGTAAACACGGTGATATAAAGTTATCTTTATATTATTGAACACATTGAAGTTGCTGATGAATTTACCACTTCAAAAAACAGATTCAACGCGATTTTTTATAATTGAACCTAGACACCCAGGTCGACTAAAAATAGCAGATCTGGGTGGAAAACACTCAGTGGGAGCCCTGGTCACATGCGGAAAAACGCCTAATACCGTAACGTGAAGTGAACGTTTGAATATTTATTGCCATGTGTAGCAGACACTTTATGGTCTGTACATAATAAATGTTGCTTTCTTGGAAAAGAAAGCATCCTAGCAAGACTCAAACAATTGGAACAGAGCTTACTGGAGAACAGTCCAAAGGCTGTGATCAGCCAAGCACGAAAAACGTGACCAACAAGCCATCACGATTCTCATAGCGTTGCCAAGCAACACAAAACTTCAACAGATCCACTCCTGAATCCAAAACCAATACAGAGTGACAATCGAATTAAATAAAACCCAATGTGGAAAAAGGAAGAGAGAAGAACAAAGAAAAAGAAACAAACAGAAATACTGAAAGCACAAGAAGATGATGTCATGGAAAAATACAGAAAACTTTCCACTAATGATGTAATCAAAAATCATGACAGAAAGCCCCATAAAATTGCCTTATAAGGCAATGTTCAGGACCTAATCAAATAATGATTAACTATTGGGCTACACGGATTACCTTATATGGTTGTGTCTTGTGACCAATCAAATAATGAGTAATTATTGGACATCACGAATCGCCTTATATGGTATTGTCTTGTGACTAATCAAAAGATAATTAATTAGGTAGTTTCCAATCAATCTGAGTATATAAACCCCGATTTTTGACTACCAAATCAGTTCGTTTAAGTCCGCTTTTATGAGCTCCTTCACTAGTCTGCCCTACCTTTTGAGTAGCTCAGCTTTTGAAGTAAAATAGAGACTCTGCCTCACAAATATCCTAGCTCGACGGGTTGATGTGAGTGTCGACCGGTTCACCACCCAAATTGCGATAGGCTGCGGCTCCGCGGGGCAGGTTCCGGGACGACGTGAGTTCTCGATCAGGCTCTGCTTCACAGATATCCTCGCTCGATGGGTTGATGTGAGTGTCGACCGGTTCACCACCCAAATTGCGATAGGCTGCGGCTCCGCGGGGCAGGTTCCGGGCTGACGTGAGCCTTCGATTGGCATTACAGGTTCTCTGATTCTGTTTTACTAGTCGAAAAACTTGTGGCTTGCCCGGGGGAGATTCTGACACCCGACACTGCAAATTTGGCTTGTCCAAATTGGCCGCCTGCCACGTGGACTGGTATTGTCAAAAGGCGGCTGCCTTGCTCAGTCCTAGTGGTACTCTCCCGGCAGTCTGGTGGGTCGATATTGTCAAAAGGCTATTCATTGCCTTGCTCGACCCCTAGTCAAGCGTTCCTAAGCCACACGGGATCGCCTAGAAAAGCAATTTATTGCTTTTCACCGACATAAGGCGAATCCCTGTTACTCTGTCTCATAAAAACAGTGTAAAGCGGATTCTTGTTACTTTGTATGCAACAGCGTAGGCCTGAAGCGAACCTCTGTCAGTTTGTCTGACAAGTCAAAACAAAGTTAACCTTTGACCTTTAGGAAAAACCTGTCAAGCAATAAATTCAGTCACATTGACCGTGTCAACAGAAAACGAACGTTTCCACATTCATGTTGCGACATAAGGAAATCGAGTAGCAACCTTTTTCTCAGGAAAATCACTGAGAGCCTAGTCACGATGTAACTGAAACTAAGAATGATTCGCCAAGCATATTGTATGCTGTTGACACAGAAAACGTTAGAGTAGGAATCTCTAGACTTAAATATGTGGATTGATGTAGGAATGGCTATATTTGTGAAAAGTTGTCTGTATCACTGTGTTCGAGAGCATCGTAATAATGAAGATTTCATTATCGGTGAGTTATCGATATTCGTGCGTATTTCTTTTAAAGAATAAAATTAATGAAATACTTGACAAAAGTCTGAATCTATCATTAGTGATTGAATGGCAGAGTCGTCAGGAATCTCAGGGAGATCAAGCGAACTTAGCTTTCGTGAATATCGTCCTTGTTACACCTACGAGCGAACCCACGTGCAAATTACGGGTGTAACTAAATGGGTCTCCACTGATACATATTGTTTGGAGATTAGTCTCTAAATAGTGTGTATACAGTGGAAAACCTTTACACATGTTATTGTTACGCAGTAGAAGACCAAGAGTAAAACAATCCGCTTCCGTTAGCAAGTTTTGCAACCTGCCTCTGCGGGCAAAAGATCGGACATGAGCGAACTTCGCAGTTGCGCTAAGTGTTTAGGGGACCTTGCTGTCAAGTCTTTGCCCTGGGCCTCTCGTTCATTTATCTGGCCCTGCCTTCATGCCTAGTTGTATACATCCAGAAGTCAGACTTCCACTTGATCAACGTGTTTTGTGTAGTGATTGTTGCAAAAAATGTACCATGTCAAGCCAAAGTAGTCTTCTTTTATTTTGTACTGCATAGAAATAAGATACCTTTGGTGCTCACCACCAAAGTAACACACTTGCACAGCCTGTTGTTCAGACAGCCAGATGGAGTTAATTGTGTAGTTAGAAGAGTACATTTAGCAATCATTCCTAAGTTGTCCCAAAACAGAGTAGTGCAGTTAGTGACTTATGGATGTTAACCGTTGCATCCACGTAGGCCTTAGTCTACATTTGTTAACATTTATAGGCGATCTGAGATACAAAATATTATTAATCTGAACATGTGCCATGCACCAGGAGATTAACAAGTCTAGACATCAGCAAGGTTTGTGTATGCATATTTCGGCCAGTAAAAAGCCCAATGCGCAAGCTTTACAAGCATATTTCATTTAAGCTCATAGTAAAATGTATCAATTTGCGCTAATGAAAGAAAATGTTCACCGCAGCGCACTGCTTTAACGGCCTTAGATTTGTTCCTAGCAAAATTTTTTACATTTGCATTTCATTATGACATCTCTGAATAGTCGCCGTGAATTGAATGACAATGTGATTTTACGACCATATATTGCTTTTGTTTAGCTCGTTCAAAGAATTTTAGTTGGAAACTACGTGTCTATTATGGGTATTTGCGGGAAAACATTTATAATTCATTTGCACAATCTGCAAATGCTGTGCATGTTGTGAACTAAATATAAATTTTCAGAATGTCTAGCCCCCTTGCACAAATCCGAAGCCCCCCAATGAAGATTTTTTGGCGACGGTTCTGACCAGTCCCGCAGATACGGGGGGCGCATTTGGGGGAAGTGCCCCCACAATTTGTTTTGCTCAGAAAAATTTGTTTCAAATATATGATAAAAACAAAATCGTTCCCCCTAAAATTGTATTTTGCCCCCAAATCTTAAAACCTGGCTACAGGCCTTGTTCTTCCAAAATTGTGGCCGCAATCAGGATATTTTGTTATAAATCACCATTAGGGGAGCTCCTCTAAGCATTTTGGGGGAGCCCAGACTTGGGCTGTTACGGCACTGACTGGAGAACATTGCTTGTTTTGCAAGCCGCCCCGCCCGTAGCCCGATACACAATTGACAGAGTCTATTTTGCCTCCTGAGGAAAAATAACTGCTTGGGTTATTTTCCCTTTATTGAAACCCAATTTGTTGAAATTGTCACGTGACAAGTACAATACACAGTGTGACATGCTTGGATTAGTGTATGAACCTAAAATCTTTAGCATTGTAATTCCTCAACGCTAATCCTATCATGACTTTGCGTATCATACTTGTCACGTGACCAGGGCGGGCCCTAGCAGGTGCGGGCCCAATGCAAGACTTAGGCGCGGGGGCCCTGCTCTGAGCAGTGTTTTATGACGCCATCGTGCTCAGCCAATCGTGCTACGACCTTTTTGAGAAAATAGCCTATATAAATATAAAAAAACACGGCAAATTATTGGAATTGATCTGTATGTAGATGAAATCACAAAGTATCCTTTTCATTTGCAGGGGTGTGAGCATAGCTGATGTGTCCACGAACTACGTCCATGTTTATGACTAATGTGCTGCTGTGGTGGACATTAGACAGCGTGCCGCTACTACTCGTAATTAAGCCGAAAGTTCTGAAGGAAGGTCCGCAATGGAGATTTGAGTGGCGAGCGCAAGTGGAAAGTTACGTAGTTACGTCAGTCAAACCGAACAAGCGATTTGAACTTACAATGCAATATACTTCACTCTTGTTGAACACCATTTTCCTTCGAAGAACCCGGCCCGTAGCCACAGGGCGGGACATTCGGGGGCAGGCCCCCCAAGTTTTTTTGTGCCCCTCCCAAATTTAGTTGTGTCCAATTTGTCTTAAACATATAACAAAAAGAAAAATATTGTCTCCTAAAAATGTATTTTCTCCCCCAAACCTTAAAACCTGACTACGGGCCTGCAAAGAACGACCGACTTGGAGAAAGCTGCTAACATACACTGATTTAACCTTTCTCACTTTCTGTAACCAGACGCGCAGACGCATTCTTGTATAAAGGTAACGTCTGGGCGCACGATCAACTGTACTTTGTATGACGCAATACACGAAAAAAATAGTCTTCACTAGAGAGCAAACCATACATACGCCCAAAGTTCCGCAAAAGCCCAATGGTATATGCATTCTTAATGCATGGACTTAGACACCAATGCAAGCTGTCCTTCGTGAATTAGAAATATTTCACAGCTTTCACGTCACAGAACGTAGAAAAAATGTACCAAACGCAATATATATGAACAGGAACGAGTGTGCTGGATGACATTCACAAATTTTGCTTTGCCTAGTTAAACCACACTGCAGCTTTCATTCAGTGGTGTAGGAGTTGGGGGTGTGCTTAACGTTTATGTACCTGGGCTTTGAAAGTAGTGTTTTTTTTACCTAGTTACACTCGCAAATAGCCAAACACAATGAAAGTTTGGTAGAGCGGCAAATGATAAATATGATGAATTGAATCCAACGAGCAACCCATCGTTGGTCTTTGCTCAGCCTCAAACCATTGAACACCTGCCTGTAAGTGACAACTGGTCTTTTCATGCTCAGCTAAGCGCACGCTAGCACTGGACCAAAAATGTTTTTTTTTGAGAAAAAAAGTCGGTCTGACTTTTATATTCTTTTATTCAGTCAGACTCATTGATCACTCAATAGGAAACAAAGGTGTCGAAACTTCCGTTCCCAACTTCCAGGAATTTCACCCGAATTTTCGACAAATCAAAATGTTTGGGATGCGCTTGACCCCTCAGCTCTACACCACTGAATGGATAGCGCGACATGAACCTTGCAAAATGCTTACAAAAAAGTAAAGTCTCCATTTTTTCCAGTTGAGTGCACCAGACATTTCAGTAGCATCACCTCTCCATGGGATATAATTTACGTTGCAAACAACAATTTGAAAAACTCCCTCCTGCTACATCTTTGGGAAATTCATAATTCAAATCCAACTTGTCTGGGCTTTTCGCGATTGGAAAATCTCGCTTAGCCGTTGAAAGAGGTTCGGGTCAAGACCCACGATCCCACAGTTTTCGATAAAGCTAACATTAGGGCCATCACAAATGAAAAAGTTTGGGGTATAGTGAAAATAAACTCTAGCGCACTCAGGGATGTAGTGCTAACAAAAAGGTATATGGGAACGCACCCAAAAAACTAGGTATTTTAAAACAGCTTCAAACTCATTTTAAAGCAAAACATGAAAAAGGTGTGTGAATGACGTTCCCATGCATTCCCGCCCCATTACACCCCTGAGCGCACTGGACACTTATCCCAAAGCGAAGGCTCCAGCTTGCATTTTTTTCGGAACAACAACCAACAAACATTTTGGCACAACTACCATTGCACGCTACTCAACAGCTTTTGACCGACTGCCCAGACAGGCTGACACGGTTCAGTGTCCAATACAGACCAAGCAAAAAATGCAAAATACAACATTTCTTGCTGCTATGGTTGAATGGCCAATGTTGGAGTCTTCGGACTCGAATAGAAGGTCTGCGTCTACGAGTTTAACCTTTCATCTTTTGTGTCACTGTTCGTTCTAACGAGAGAATTGTTTGCTATCAATGAGATTTTATCAGCCGTTTCTACTGATATTGAGCGCAAGGAGTATTTGGCAAAAATGAACTACTATCCAAACACGTGGCGCGGGGCCCCCAGAGGCGCGGGGCCTGATGCAACCGCATCGTTGCATCGGCTTAAGGCCGGCCCTACACGTGACCACGTCAACCTATCATGTTCGACTGAAGGCAAAGTATCTCCAGCAGAGTTTTTGCTTCAAGAGGAAAAATAGACAGTACCTAAACAATAATGTGGTTTACTTACAAATGTCGAAAAAAATTAACTTATAAAGCGATTGTGATTTGGTGCATGTAAAAAATACCTATTCATTTTCAAGTAACTAGTCTCCACAAAGGTGATAAAGTTGAATCGATGAGCAAAGCTTTACTACAAAGTACATAACTATCGATCTTCCACTATTGCTCTATCTCCTCAGAGTCATATAATTTCTTCAAAATTATTTTATCTCTGTTCAAAACTAGTACAGAGTTCAAGCTTTTCGCACAGAGGCGAGTTCTTTATTCACAAACCCTTCCACTCAATGAAAGAACTGTTTCATTAGATGCACAAGTGACTGGAATACACAGAACACGTCCAGCCAACCTTGATGAACCAGGAAACTCATTTTAATTCTTATCCAAAACTTAAACATATTTATCAGTCAAATTGCTTTGTCATCACCTTCTTCATAAGTGCTGCTAGAAAAAGTGGACTGCGTATCTGTAAATATTTGTCTACTTCGTGAAATACTTGGTAAGTTTCTTTTGTGTCTTAACTTCCGAAAATTTTTTAAGCTAGCTTTCTTTTTGTGGTAAATTTATGGAGTTGCTATGACTTGACTGTGGGGTGCAAAAATGAAATGACAAAAACGATGAATCTGAAGCAAAACTACCATCGTAATGCAGTTGCCCAATAACATAACTGTCTTTTCTGCAAGTGTCCGTCTTTCAGTTACATTCTAAAGGTTCGAAAACCAAAACGCTGGACACAAGAGGTAGTCTAGAAAAGGGTTTCATTACTTGTACTATCTTTTGTGACTTGTCTAAAGCATTTGATACTATAGAATCATGATGTGTTACTGTGGAAATTGAATAATTTTTTTGGAATAAGAGGTTTACCACTCAAATTGCTGGCTAGCTACTTGCAAGGACGACAGCAGTACACTGTCGTTGATGGCTGTACATCAGCCACTCTGAATATAACTCAAGGGGTCCCTCAGGGCTCATCGCTTGGCCCCTTGTTATTTGCACTTTATATAAATGATTTACCATCGACAACAAAACTGACT
>JGI24159J19872_10009821_pt1 | contig 12542 bp, 14 predicted proteins | sample Ectturendosymbi4_FD_19872 | JGI IMG/M metagenome (IMG submission 19872)
ACCAGCGAGCCGCAAAACCAGTTTGTAGTGTCAATACAAATACGGTAAAGAATGCAAGTTTTACATTAAATGATGTACAGTAATTGTCAGTATGAAGTTTTTGTTTGACTTTCTAGTCCCCGAAAACCTGGACATTATGTTGTTAAAGTTGTGTGAATTAATTATCCCAAGTTTTCCTTTTTCAGGGTTGCACGATGGTTTGATTTTACGAACTTCATTACAGACAAAAAAAATCAGAGCAATATGTTGTGCTATACACAGAAATGAGTTATACACTAGTATTTTAAATTCTGTGTATTCACTTTCTGGAACCTGTCGCCAAAATTTAAGCGTAGAGTGGCATTGACTAATGTTTGTTATTTTTACCCAGATTTTCTTGCATTTCGGTCAGTTTTGTGTCTACAGCAGACAAGTTTGTAACAAACGGTTAGCCAACTGAACAGCCAACGCTGATGCATTAACATTGAATGGATTTACAAGGAATGCAAAGCATGGTTTTAACTCTTGGAAATGGTCAAATCTGGCTTGGAACTCCTGCAGTAGTGTTACAATTTATTTTAGTATTCTTCCACTTTGTGGTCTGCCATTGCCTCTTCGCGAAACACATTGGTTCTCATTCCGACATTGGGAAAATGACAAAATGCTTTTAGCAATATGTGTCTCTGAAAATTTTTAATTTTCTTCTGGGAAAAAAATTTAATTTTCTTCTGGGAAGAAAATTAGCCTAACTTAAGGAAAGAAGAAAAAGTAGCCTAACTTGCGATTTAGGTTCACTGTCGTTGCTGTCAAATCGCGCCGACTCCCTGGTGACGAGTGTTCCCTCTAAGATGCGCAAATGCGCAGAACTACCAGAGCATTTGCGCAGTGAAATCTCATTCTTGCGCACTTGCAACATTCCAAATTTGATATCGTATATACATCGCATAGCCCTGTCGAAACATTTCACTGGTTGTGTGTCTACAATCTACATGGTTGTGAAATTGCATGCGCACTGAAACAAACATTTGTTCAATGCAAAATTTTCTTACAGGGAACACTACTGATGACTAACTTTACAAACTTGTATAAACACATTGATAAATGAAACAGACGTTAAATTTGAGGCAACAACTCTCTATCAATTTGAGATATTGCTATTCCTCTAGAAGAGAGCCACACAAACTATGTCGGCGATCCGCAATTCGCCCACCATTGGTTTGAACCTCCGTGCCGTACCGCCGGCAGCAGTCACTGTCTCGCTGCATTACCTGCCAAGATGACTGCCTTCAAAAGTTACATGCAGTGCTGCCACAGGCTTCTCGGCAAAAATCACTAGATTCACAAAAAAAATTCACTAGGTATGAAAAAATCACTAGATTTAAAGTTTTTGCGTCGAAATTCGCAGTTTTGCCTGAAATGATGTATCTATTCACTTCATTGCCCAAAAACCTTTACATCATTTGCAAGTTTGTTAAAATAGATCATGTTGAAGCCTGGAAAATCTCATGCTAACAATAATCTTTAGCTTTCCACAAGAGCTGAAAATGACACCACTCGCGAGTATTTAGGGCAATCAACCTAATAAGTAATTAATTATTTCCACTGCAGTGTTCCTGCTAAGAAATGGAAATATTGTCATGGCCAACATTTTAGCAATTAAAATTGAATAGCACAGAGGTGCAAACAATGAGAAACTCAAATTAGAAACACTTGTTCGTTCTGTTGGTGCAAATCTTCAAGCAATAATTCACGTAAGCAATTGTTTACGGATTAAAAAAGGCTGAAAATCTTTGAAAAAGGGCTGAAAAGTTAGAAAAGAGACAACCGATGTTCTTGAAATACATACTTTGAAAAAAATCACTAGATTGCAGTAAAAATCACTAGATGAGCCTAAAAACCACTAGATCTAGTGAAAAATCACTAGGTGTGGCACCAGTGGTTACAAGCGGTGAAACACCTGCCACCGTAACTTGAAGTACATCTTCGGAGGTTTGTTGCCATGTTATTGTTACGCAACAAAGGATAATAGCAGAAAAATTCGCTCCCGAGTTTCACAACTTGCCTCTGCAGGCAAAGGAGCGGACATGAGTGAACTGCAAGCTCATCACTGCATGTTACTAAAACAGTGAACCTGACTCTTGTCCAGTGTGAGTGTCATTTCGGCAAACAAACTGTCATTGCAAGAATTAACCCAAATAATCAGAATTAAATTCCTGATTTCACGTTTTCGAGAAATTTTTGCTTCTTAGTCCCAATTTCCATGGCGGGGAAAATGCCCGTTTTGCCCCCCTGCGGATGCCTATGTGTATATTGTATCAAAAGTATCAACAAAATGAATGAAAAAGTGTGGAATTAACAAGTAAACGTGTGTAATCTATCTGTATAAAAAAATAGTAATTGTAAATGTATAAGTTTAGCAATAAATCGTTGAAATTGTTTTCGTGACGACACATGTGATGTGTATAGCGCATCATATAAATATCGCTGTAATCAGTACGGAAGGATTATTATGATTTGACCCCAATAGAAAAGGTTTAGGAACTAGGAATAGAAAAAGACTTGTGGCTACACTCGATCTTTGTTGTATCCAGGCATTTCTCGAAGCTTTGACTGAGAGGAGGGCTGGATTGGAAAGATTTGGTGATGCTATTATTTACTGTCAAACGCCGTTTATGACAATGTAATGGATGGCAGCGCAAGTCGATACTAAATTAACACATGATCTGGCTAGCAGGATTTTGTGAAACGATGCATTTATTCTGGCCCCAATTCATCAGAATTACGGAGATCTTACGTGTTACACGAAAATTTTTTTAAACCTAGACAAGTTTAGCAGCTGAACTGTATCGCAGAACAGTTTGGTCACAAAGCAAAAACATGACGTGAGTTGAGCTTCGCGAGAAGAAAACTTATAGGAAATTTGGAAAGACCTTCGTTGAATTGCAATTGGTGGTACGAAATGACTCCAAAAGTCATACAAAACAAATCTAAATTCAGACGTCTCAGAGGCAGGAAATGATTTCCTCTGCGAGAAAAAGAAATCTTTTCAACAAAACGAGACGCACAAACAAATTTGGGACAAAGAAATTTTGATAGGAAGCTGGAGTATAACCAGAAGTCAGTCCGTACTTATTACTACAAGTTAGTGCAGTTCAGTAGTGGTGTGTGGAATATATTGATGGACCGCACAAAATGTAAGTATTGCATTTTGTATTGTTGTATAACCGTTGAACCATTCTATTGTAAATATAATTTGTTTTGCTTTAAATGTCAGAAGGGACACCTGTATCTGGTATCATATGCTAAGATGCAGTTTGTTGCTTTTACATTATCTCTCTTGAAGTTAGACAAATTGGACTCACAATGGGATAGTGACATAAACATAATTAAGTTAAGTTCAGACTTAGCTGTCACTTTTTGCGAAGGTGCATAGCCGAAACCTCCGCAAAACCATGTGGGGTCTGCAGATGGATCATTTAGTGCAGGGAACTCAAACTGGAAGAAAATCCTGTTCGTGCAAAGTCAATTTCCACCATTTGAGTTTTCTGGACCAGATTTTTTGATTTGCGGCTTTTGTTGACTTAGTCGCAAGTCTGCAACAAGTTTGTGTTGTGGGGCAAGATCGTCTGATGGAATGTCTTTCACGTCGCAGACAGAACGCATGCCACGTTTACGGGTCAAGTCAAAGTCTATTTGGGTGGTACGTCTACCGCTGTAGTACGTAATGAGATGNCTATGCCTNTTATTGAAGAAAGTATTACCTATGATCAAGTCATTTACTTCTGCACAGCCCAGTATCCGTACTCCGTTGTCATTTTGTGGATAATATATGNATAGTTATGTTTCCAACTTCAATTCGAACAGACATGAGTCTGTCTGTAAACGGGTGTACTTCAACAATGTTTTTTCTCAGATTCGTGTTAACAGCAATTCCTACTCCATTCNTTTTTGTGGTGGTGACGTTGTAGATGAGTTTGTATCTATCTCCAATGTTTCGGGTTTATGGCCTTTCCAGTGTGTCTCTTGTATGCAGGCGACATCAACGTGCCTTCTGTCTAGGAGATCTGCCAGTTCTCGGCTTCGGCCAGTTAAGGTTCCAATGTTGAGTGTGGCCAATCATATTTTAATTGGATTTGAGTGGGCTTGCTTCTTTAGCCGACTTCGCCCATTAGTCGGTAACCCTTGCTCATTTTTCACGCTAGTCGGGTGTCACCAGCGCGCGTCGCTTATGGGGGACGCCCTAGTTTTATTGCTAACATCTCTGGCGTTCAACTCCATGAAGTTTGTGACAGAAAGTAATTTTCCTGACCGGCTTGTCACGATAGCCTGGCGCCAGTAGGCCCGCGTTCAGCTCAGCACCTACTGTAGTGTAGGTGCAGTTTCCAGTGGCACCGCGAGGAGGGACGGACCACACTACCGATTCTCACCTACAGTATGGCCATGAATCTTGGGTAATGACCAGAGCCGAATTAAAGGGTAAGGGGCACGGGGCAATTTTTACTGGAGGGCCCCTATGACGTAATTCATGACGTCATCGTTTGTAAAATTGAGTTTTCGCTGATTCGCAAGGTTCCCGTTTGTTTTTTCCAGTAGTCGAGAATTAGGCCAGTCAAATTGGGAAAAAGATTAGACAAAATTAGTAAAAAGCTGAAAATTGGTACATGGCCTCCCCTCCATAGCCTTGACAACATGCCAAAAGACCCCATGTATCCTCCCTGAGCTTTCACCGTTATGACGTCATGACGTCAATGCTTATATTAATTTGAGACATGGCCTCACACTGAGATATAATTTGGTATATGACAGTACTTTTTTTAAATATTTTTTTATTAAACGGCCGCACCGTGCATTGAAACATCGATGTGAACATAAATAAACAAATGAGCATGAAATCATAATGTAATGAACTCTTTATGATGTCATAGTATGATTGCATCATCCTGAAATTACCTCATAGTTGGGATTATAGTTTTTTTTATTGGAATTTCGAAGAAGCAAAACTACTCATAACAAAAACATTATAGGCTACAATCCACGATAAATGCTCCACACAACTTGGGGAATTGAATTCACAATATACATGTACTACAGTGGCTCCCAAACTGGGGCAAATTACCCCCTGGGGGTAATATGTAATCCTTTGGGGTAATGTGGAACCAAAACCACAATGTTGTTCTATATTATGGGCGATCACTGCGAAATATTGAGGGTGATTAAGACATAATTGCTACCTTGATTTGCGTAACGGCTCGAGCAGGTTTGGGAACCACTGATGTAGTACAACATATTGCAGCTCGAATCAGACTGTTACTACATGAAAGGTTATGAAAGGGTTTTTTTCAGAGATTTTCAGTCTCAGATGAAGTAATATTAATCAAAACGATCCTCTAGATCACTATTCTCGTCAGTCACCTGGAAATCAAGTGTTTCATTTGTGTGTGATAATGAATCGGAACCGATATTGTCTTCGCTCTCTTTTGCATCAAAGTGATGCTCTCCATCAGCGTCTGAATAAAAAATGACTGTTTTTCAGAATTGCTGCAGCCATTTCCATAGAAATCACCACATAGAGTCGTATAGAAGAGACCCGACATCTTGCAGTCACAGAATCGCTCACAACCACTTTTGCAATTGCAGGAAATCAAAGTTAACAGTTTTTCAGGTGCAGGTAGTTGACGGGTGTGGACTGGTTGCAACTGTCCGTTTATCAATTCCCACCCCCATTCAGTTGGTGGCAGCTCCACTCCTGACCTTTGCTGCACTTGGTGATAGACTCGGAATGAATGTTCCCTTGCTGCTGCAGATGTCGGTGGTAAAGCTGCGAGCTGATTCAGCTGAATCTTGTTTAGGACAGGGCAATGTGCTACTACCTTCATAAATCATTTGTGTCTGTAAATATCCAAGGATGTTGTGGTCTTGGGAGCACCATATAAAGCCAACAGGAACTGTTCTCCCACAAATGAAACGAAATCTGGTGAAGAGGTTGGATCATTAAATACCTTCACGACATCGCCTTGCAGTTCGCGGTTTTTCTGCACAAGGTTGAACGCCTTCTTCTTGCCTTGTCTATATAAGGTAGATGTGGTGTCACAACCTGCCATGGCATGCAGGAAGAGCAACGTGCTACATGCTTCTGGAAAATATTGTTGAATGCAGCTGATGGAAAATACTTTATCAGGAGATTTTCCAGCTCCTGGTTTGTATAGATAGAGATGGCTGTCTTGCTTCGGCAACTGTATCAACAAAATAAGCAAGTCTACATCAGTTCCCATCACAACGACAGTGTTTTTGGTTGACAGCTCAATTGCTGTTTGTACAATCAAAGTGAGCACACTTGGCATATGCTAGATGAGCTGCTGCATGGAAATGTGGGAGCATTTTACGGATGGTTTCCAGATGAAGTTTCCAATTACTACAGCACNTATGAAATTATGCATCAGCATAACTTGGTTCAGAAGATACTGTATCCACAAAGTGGCTGTTCGACTTTTACAACTTGCCGAATGCTTCACTGCCTCCATTTTCTTCATTACATTTACAAGTGCGGGACTTCCAGCAACATCTGCGGGAGACACACCTTTGTTCATGACGGAATCGTGGAGAGAAATAATCTTCTCACGTGCTGATCCAGGAATTTCAAGTTTGCGTAAGATGAAGATAGTCAGTGCCAGATATGTCAGGAAGTGGGCTCATAATGCTTGGGCATAAGCATGACCATTTGGCATCTTCTCGAGAGAGTCAACTGTATATATAAGAATCCAAATCTCTTTCAAACGGTTACCACCCATTGTGCAGCCTACAGCTCCCATGAATGACACCAGCAGATGGAAACCGCCTAGCCTTACGACGACAGACGAGAGTTCACTGTTAGTGGGTGAGGAAGCCACCATATTCACAGCTTTTGCGTACAATGGCTGATCAAATGTGACGAAACATGTCTGTTGTTCGTATCTTTTGAATTCATTGGCTGCGTATGCAAGGACAGAATAAATTGCGTTCAAGCTGCCGGGTGGCAAGTTAACAAATGGTAACTTTATCATCTTAGAGGTCTGATAATTAATCGGTAATGCCCTTGGTTACTAATTCCATATAACCATTCCAGCCTGGATTTTTCGGAAGAACGAACCAGGATCCACTGATCCACAACAAATCAAGGAACGGATGAACAGAGTTTGTTGATTGAAAGCAACGGATTTCTGCAGGGTCTTCCACCGTTATGTCACCAATTCCTTTCGTATTTGATGCAATATATCTCTGCAACTTCACTTTTTTCACTATTGCCAATTTTTCTGCTGATGGACACGTTTTTATACGCTTTATGTCAGCAGGAGGTTTACCGCCTGAGGCTGGCGTAACACACATGACTCCACCCATGGAATGGAATGTACCATATCCATCAAGAGTCCGAATATTGAAGTCTGTGCTGTCAAACACGAATTGTTTGAATGACTCTTCGCTGAGCGTTTGAGGGTCACCAANCACTGCCGATGCTTCGTATCGTCTAGCTTCACTGTAGGATGCACACGACTGGAAAGTAAATCAATCAAATGGTGAGATGCCAAATGCCTGTGAATATACTNAGAAAGTCCAACCTGGATCATTGACAGAAAAGTACTGGGCCTAGTAGCTGCAATTATAGCATGGTTAATGACTGTGCTCTTCCGTGTTTTATTAGCTGCACTGCCTTTCTTTCGTTTGTTTGATCACATTATTTGTGAAGATCTGCAGGGTTTCTGGTATAACGGACATGTCATTGAATGCTGCTTCAGAGGTTGCATATGTATCAGTGTCGAAAGNCATTGAACGAATACCTTCTCTTATGATAGCGGTTGCAGCCTTCACGACCGCAAGCGTTCTGCCTCTGGGTTGTGTAGTCTTTGCTCATACCAAGCGTTTTTGAGAATAAATCCAGTGTCTTTGAAACAAACAACTGATGTTTTTCCATGTGTACTGGTAATTAGAGCATCTTCCTTAAAATGTTCTTTGAGCTTTCTCTTAAATGTCTTCTCGGAACACAGTTCTGCAGAATGTGGAAGACATTGTTTAAGTTTTTGAAATAGCTCATCGATGGAGTATTGACATTCATCATTTTCACTCGAGTACGAGAACAGCTTTTCACAAGCCTTGGCCAAAGNAGTGTCTTGTGGACGNCCTGGCTGATGCTCCGATGGCAATTTAAAAACATTTGAATAACAAATGCCGTGGTACTTGGCTTCAGAATCCACCAAGTCAATCACGGGATCAACACGGGAAAGTACTGTGTGTTCCCACTCGTCATGGCGTTCAACTGCTGCGTTGGCAATGGAGTCTTTACAAGACATTGTTCGCACTTCGTGTATACTTTTCCGCTTGCGCAAAGGCTTTTTTGTTTCCACTGATGTATCGCAGTCATCCCCCCAAAACAAGGAGTGCTGTTTAAAGATGAATAGTGGTAGTGATGATATCAGGCATTTTCGTTTTTTAGGGAAGGATGAGGCACAGACAAAATACTAAATTTTCTTGTATAGGTTTTGCGACATATTGTGTGCACATTAATGGATGAAAGACCAGTTAACCTTTCTGCAATTCTGTCCCCTCTTTGCACGCTGCTTTTTCGAATAGTATCCAGTCCTTTGGTCACAGTGACTGCCTCCTCTGCTGACAGTTCTTCATCACACAGAAAGCAAATGCTCTCCTCATACATGCTGACAGTTTTTACTATTGAACAGTGTAGTAATTATCAATTCTCGGCATCCCCTAAAAAAACATGGAAAAAATCTTGGTTCCCTGACTGGTTTAAAAAATAAGTAATTCAATGCCTCTCCAACGATTTAATTGAAATTCTGTTTAATAATAGTTGAAGACAGTCTTTTGCAAAACTACCCATTGTTATGGACATAAGTGACGATAACATGACTGACACAGAAAATGGTAAAAATGACAGTGAGGTAACATTGACAAGACAGACTGTACGATTCGCTGATCTGATGAGGGATGCTGTGGAAATAGAAGAAGTGGATTGAAGAACGAAATAGACAATGATAAAATGTGTTGTGTGTGTATGTTAATTATGTACTGTATTGTTGTTTACAGATAGAAGTATAGTGTGAATATTAGGATGGAAAACTTGTATGATCTGTATTTGGCGTATCAGGGAAAACGCAACATATTTCAGGAAGTCAACAAATTCCAAAAACAAGATTATCATTCATGAAATTTTCAAGCAGTAATGGAATGGTTAAGGGACACGGTGGATTTGAGTAACCTCGCTCACCAAAATAAAGTAACTGCCAATTTAACGATAAAAACTGAAAAAATTGCGGTCGGAATTAAAGCTAGAACGGGACATTTAAAATGCCACATTTGTGCATGGGAATGGCAAAGAGGAAAATAAATATAAAACTTATGTAACCTTATGAATTTATGCTTTACAGGAAACCTTTACTCATAGGTATATAAAATGGAACTAATACGTATATTGAAGGAAAGCCGTCGTTCAAAGCGTAGTGCAAGAAACACGTTACGTCTATATGGGATTAGCGATGATGCTGACTTTACGCAGCCATTGGCTGAAATGCCTCTGGGATAAGCAATAAGGATAGTGCTGAGTTGGATGACATTTAATGCAGAAAATGGACATGAAATTGAATTACGTATCCCTGTGCCAGAAGAACAAGCGGTTTATGTAACCAGCATACGAATGAAGGACAGAACAATGTATGTTCGATATGTACATGCTGCACCGGGGTTAATTGGCAAAGTGTTGCATCAGTGGGATGACCAAGTTAACTACCGAAGGCTCACTTTAGAGGAAATTAAAAGCAGCGTCAATCGAGCGGAAGCGACTAACCTTATCCTTGATTGTGATGTTATGAAAAATTATGTCACCAATTTTGTGACAGAACAACTGGCAAACTCTCAAGAAGAACAACAACCTGTGCCAAGCATGAATGATACTGGAAAAATAAATTCTACCTAACCATTCAAGGCCACAAATATAATGATCATAATTTGATTAATGAAATCAAAATCAAAACTGAAATGACCTTCTACAGATGTTGCGTTGTCCTATAAGAATGTCATATCATGTTGTATCGTGTTGTTATTATGTAAACAGAAAAGTAGATATTTCGAATCACAAAATGATGCAAATCATCTAATTTTGCGCAAAAGTCGTGTTTTCAGACACGCGTCAGTCGCAATGCAAAAGTCGTGTTTTTGGACGGACGTCCGTCGCGAAGATGGACGAGAATGTTAAAATAAAATAAACAAAGCCGATTTTCCTATACAAGCCCGCTTTGGAGAGAGGGAAAATCAGAAGTTTTCGGATTTCTCACTGTATGGAACTGCCATAAGTGGATCCATACAGAAGTGCAACTGTTCTGTTGTATTGACACGACATCTGTTGTACTGATCTATGCTCCTTGATTTCGTGATAGGAGAGGGGTCGGTGGGAGATGTTTTGTCATACGAGACAGGGGAGGTGCTCGGTAAAACGAGTTCCCCTGAACAGAAATTGAATTACGGACTGTAACGTGACTCTAATATTGAATTTGTGCGCAGGTTGTCTTGACTACGGAAACAATAATGAAATTGTGCAAGGCAGTGAAACCCAAAATAGCGTTCAGTGGCGAGACTGATTTGCTAACGACATTTCCAAATTAGTGCATAAGAAATTGTATGCACCTGCCAGAAATTGCGAAAGCCAGAGTTTACGTAAGCAGTGGCCGTGGAAAAGAAGGCCCAACGTGAACCAATCAGGATCATGCATGACGAAATTGTCAGCATTTCCACCAGAAAAAGGAGGGAAGGCTGTAGAAAAAGCTTTCTTTAAATTGACATGCACCAGGCGTGACTTGTCATTTCTTAAAAACAATTTTGGAAGTTGAAAACGATAGACGAAATTGGTGAATGCAGTTCAATGAAGTTGTATAACAGCGCAGTTTGAATAGTGAACGCTGTTATTTTGAGATGTGTATATACCGTTGGTAAAATAAGAATAAAATTGCTGTTTAAATTAGTATGAGTGATCCCAGTACTTGTAGAATTGCTGCAGGTATTGTTGATTGCTATACTGACTCTGCTGTTGTCTGTGCGAAATGAATGAAATGAGGGCCTTGTTTCAAAACCCCAAACGGATAGTGAGAAACACGGTGTAGAATAATAAACTATAACTTTTCTTACTCTTTTGTCGTTCTTTCTCTAGCTAAGAAACGAGCCACAAAACCATCCTAAAACTGTTGCTTTTTGTCTTCGGCACAAAAGTGCTGCTTTTTGTCTTCGGCAGATACTTCGAAGAGATTTGCCTGAAAATGTAACTTTCTAACATTATAAATTCGCAACTTTAAACTTTACGCTGTCTGTTTCTGAATACGTTACAAACAACGTTTCGACAAAACATGCATCTTTAAATTTTACGCTGTCTGTTCCTGAATACGTTACAACCAGGCGCGCAACCAAAAGGGGGCAAATGCCCGCCCCGAAATTTTCAAAACATTGCATAGCAATTTTGATATTTGTAGAAACTTTCAAAGAATAAAGATGAAATTTTATATTCTAATCATTTTTAAGAAATCTTATTGGAATTTTTCTTTGTCTTGCTCGTTAATTATCTCCTTACAAGGTTTTTCTTGAGACAGGTTATCTGATCGAAAATTTCGTAAATGATTGGTATACAACCACAAATATGCTGGAAGTGTCAACTTGGGAGATACTGCAGTTTAAAATATTCGTATTTTAAGGCATTTCTTATCTGTTTGTTCGTGTACTATTTTGTCTTAGACAGCTGGCCTCAATTTGCTCTCATGAAACTTTATAACATTTCGGTACTGTTTGAACCGTGCAAATTGCTGAAACTTTCAAATTGATAAGAGAAATCTTGACATAGCAGTTAGCGCCTCGTCAAAGCGCTTGTTTTTCAACGACCTTTTGATTATTATTTTTGTGAGGGGCAAAGCGGATCACCATTATTAACGTAGCACATTTAAAAAAAAAAGCGTTGTTTAGCTGCATTTTCGCTTCGAAACCTGATAGTTTTTAACTTAATTTAGGTTGAGGACTGTTTCACATTTTAGTGTCTTTCTGGGTTGATCCCAGTACCACAGCTTGGGAAAAAGGTTTAGTAAAGTGTCATATGAGTGCTAGTGAAGTGTTGAACGCACCTATAGACCACTTTGGCTCCAAATGACGCTTTACAAGACTCTGACTTTTGCAACCATTGCAAGTCCTGAAAGCTCATAGCCCTAAACGTGCTTCAAAAGCTTTCACACGACTCATGGTTGCCAGAAAAAGCCGTTTTGCCCCAAACGCACCTGATCAGTTATGCGCCAAACACAAGACACCTGATCCGTTTTGCCCGAAATGGTAGAATTCAAAGATCTCCTCACCCTTGACATAGGCTATCTTTCAAGTTTGGGATCTTCATTTGTGATAGAAATTCAAGTACGTGCTAGAAGAATATGGCTAGAACGAGTTTGTCAAAACTAGGCGATAATTAGGCAGGTTTACTACTGTAGTAGCCTATACATCTGTCACACTAAAGCACTAGTTGAGTACGGAACCAGGTGTTTGTATGAGAATACATA
>JGI24159J19872_10009822_pt1 | contig 12541 bp, 7 predicted proteins | sample Ectturendosymbi4_FD_19872 | JGI IMG/M metagenome (IMG submission 19872)
GGGTCAGGTTCTAGGCGAAAGATTGTCAGGGCGCGTTTCTCAAATTTCTGCGGACTAGCTCCCCCACGGCTCGCAATAAAGAGGCTAGCTGCCGCAACACTATATACTAAGAGATTTAGAGTTGTCATATGTGATTGCTGCCCCAGTGCAAGAATCCTGTTGAAACCGGTCAGGAAATGTAGGGATGTGGGTTACTGTAATAAGTGTACGTACGTACAGTGTTGTCAACTAGTTTGGGGCTAGGAATGGTTAACACTTTGAGAGCTGGGGTACCATATATTCGTACTTCGATTTCAGCCCAAAACCAGCAGTTGTCAGTTGCCTTACCAACACCCTAGCTCCTCCGCCGATTGCGCTAGAGAGCTGTTCAAGGGCTCAAACAGATCGGACAGTCTTCTAGATTGCACTCTAAAAAAATTTTTTGGTTGGGGGTTGCTGATTTTTTGTGACTGACGTCATAATTTAAGTAGTTTTTGGGCCATTTTGGTTCATGTTGCCTGGCCTACGGCCCAACCGCTAAGCCAAAGTATTTCGCTGAAGTTTTCATTGGAAACGAGGCTCGAGTCCGAATCTTTTGAGCCTTTGGTCGACTTTCTAGCGTTTCTGGTTCAAAAGGTGTGATCTTAAATAAACAAATTAATTATCTAATTAACTAATTAGTCAAAAATTTTTGCTAACTTAGATCAAAACTTTTGAACCCGCAACCCCAGCAGGTCATCCAAAGTATCAAAAAACTCAGATTGTAGCCTAGAATCCAATCAAAACTTCCGCGAAATACTACCACCTAACGGTTGACACCCAGGGTCAGGCAAAGTGGACCAAGGTGGCCTAAAAGTCCTCCACTTATGACGTCACTGACAAAAAACCCGCATCCCCAAGCAAAATATTTTTTGAGTGCAAACTACAAGATTTGCCACGTATTTTGACGCTTCGACCAGATCTGTAACCCGTGCAGGAGCGGAGATATTCCCGTGCAAAGCCATGTGCGATCCAGCTGTTTTTTTGCGAACCGCTTAAATTAGCCTGGACGTCAAAGTGTTAATTTCATGATTGCTTGTAGAATGTAGACATGCTCTTCTTGCTATTTTTTGCCTGTGTTGTCGGTGGTGGAGTGAGTAAGAGACCATGTTGTTGATCAACCCCAAGTGTTCTACACTGGAGCATCCCAAAGAAAACCAGGCGGTTAGACCATAAGGCAAATTATGAAAATACGTTTCTTCCTTGTTTGTGATGTTTGTTTACTTGTTTACACTTAATTCAATCATGTTTTTGAAAGTTTTATTAAATAAACAACGCAGAAAAAATGCCCAAGACTTCTTGATATTGGGACCCTGCATATTCTAGTAAGAAATCAGCTTGGCACCGAATGTGTATATAATTCCCTTTCACATGCTCATAACACAGGATTTTTAAATAATAATGTCAATTCTTTCTAATGTAAACAAACTTCTCTTAAAAATAAAAATTATGTAAATGTCAAGTTACAGGAAGTTTACGCTTTTTAACATTTAAACTGCCCTATTATGAATACCAAAGAAATGTGGGAAATTGAAACAGTATGTTATTAAATAAATGAAACCATCATGCTGACTTTCATCGGATTTTTAGTTGTAACTTTACACATCAATATCAATTCTAAGATTACTATTGATTGATAGTTTGACACTTGAAGAATTACATAAATGTTAAATTTGTTCCAAAATGTTTATTTATACCATACTTTTCCATGTTAAGATTTACTAAATCCTTTGTAACAACAGCTGCTAAGCTCATTGCTGGTGGGCCTTAGGTCTGTGTGTGCTTCACATCTTCCACTTTCTAGATCTTTTTCTAATGCTTAATGCCATCAACCAAAAAAGGTTTTACCAGACTTCAAAATGAATTTTTGTTCAGTTTTTGAATTTTTCTTGTTGCATACAAGGAGTAATTTAAGCAAACCTTAATTGGTCAGTCTTTAACTTGGTGTGTCACCCTTTTGATTGAGCCAGAACTCACGAACGGATTGCACTAGAGCAGGGGTTTCCAAACTTTCTCTGGCCATGTACCCCTTCAGCATTTTAACAGATGAGCATGTACCCTTAAAATTTCTTATGACAAAAAAGCTGAGTAAAATAATATAAATCCCCTGAATTTCTAATAAAACTTTTATATTTTTAGACTGTGTTTTTATGTCTCAAAGTTAATATATTTAACAATAAGCATACGATGATATTTGAAAATTATAGTCACTGATATATGTATATCTAGAAATAGATATATGTTCCTTTCTATTGCTAACCTTAAATGTACCCCTTCAGGTAAGCAAATGTACCCCAGATTGGGAAACACTGTGTTAGAGAGCAATCGATCTGATGAGTTTCAGAAAAGTATCTTTGCATTTAAAATTTTTAAGAAAAATGCAAATGTCTAATTTTCCAAAAGGATTTTTTAGCAATATTCCAAAAAATTGAAAAATTTCCTTTTACGCTTCTTTGTGAGAAACGTTTTTTTCTTGGACTATGTATGAACACCCCAACTAACAAAAAATTCTAACCAAAGTGAGTTTTCTTTTGAGGGAACTTTTTGGGTGAGAAAAGTGGGCAAGGTCACATGATTATCAGACAATGTCATCAGGCCAAGGCCTTGAAAAAAATTGCAAAGGGCAGATTGTATTTTTGTTGTAAATGAAACTAGGTGAAAATCTGAATCTTTAGAGCCCTTGATTTACTTTCCAGTGTCAGTGGTTCGAATGTTATAGCTTTAAAAAAAAAAAACTAATTAGTGAATCCCAGGTAGGAAATTAGTTAATTAGCATATACAGTATGCAAAATCTTTACATTTTTTTTTCTTCTCAATATTTTCACTTGAAATTTGATAGGATGTTGTAAAACATCAAAGGAAACCTGTCCTGTAAGTTTTAGATATTTTGTTAGATAATTGAAGGGTGAATTATCCCTTCAATTATCCAAAGAAGGCAAAAAACAATCCAAAAATTTAGGATTTTGCACCAATTTACTCCTCCACCAAATGAAGTTCATTTTTTTCAATCATTTTTGAAAAGTTATGGTCATGATCAACATTTTCCATGTCTTTAGAAGCCTTGATGACATAAAAACAATGAACTAATTATCAAATCCCCTGGGGAATTAAATAATTTGCATATATGCACAATCTTCTATAAATTGTCTTCTCTCCATATTTTTACTTGAAATTTGGCAGGATGTTGCAAGACCCCATGGGGAAACCTTTTGTGCAAGTTTCAGATGTTTCATTGGACACTTGAAGAGTAAATTAAGGTAAATTTTACCCTTGAATTACCCAAAGATACCCCACTAAGAAAGTTCATTTTTTTCAATTGCTTTTGCAAACTGATAGTCATAACTGACATTTTTTATGTAAAAACTTCATTTCCAATGTGTTATTCAAAACTACATATTTATTTGCCACAAACATGCAACAAGAATGCAGAATAGTGGAAGCATCCAAATTAAAATATGACATAAACACACAAACAAACCTTGCTAAAAAAATTTATAAACTACTTTTACTGGCATTGTACAGACCTACCTGCAGAGGTAACTCCGGACTAGGCAGCTAGGTACATAAATAAATCCATAATTACCAATTCAGATACAATCTTTCTTTACATTCAATGCAAATGAAAAGAACAGTAAATGCATATAGCAGAATGAGTATAGCTTCAACACAAAACACATTTGCTGGTAGGCATAAATGGTTTACGGAAACACAGATTTAGTTTGGACTTGATTTTTGCAAAATTTTATTTCATTTCAACATGACCTAACTTTGGTTCTTCTGTTAAATTGTGTCAAACATTCATATTAGGTTAAACACACCAATGTTTCAGTTTTTAACAGTCAAATTCCTGATGTGGTAAGGTAAACAATCACACAAACCTGGACAAGTATTGTTAAAAACATACTTATAGCAAAATTCTCCACACAAAATTGCCTGCCTTCAATATTGCTTTTTCAAATAATTTCAGAGCATGTTCAGCCTACAAACGAAATTTTTGAACAAATCTAACAGTTCAAGGCACAACTCACCAACCATTAGACCACCAATATTATTACACTACAAGTGAGCACACAGATTAGCAGGTTCCTAACTGCAACTGAAATAAAAACAACCAGATCTGTGCACTGTGCAGGGGTGCTTGGAATACATGATGCTGCAAGGCTTTAAAGTTTCTTTCCAGCAACAATGAAACAGTTTTTTATTATCAAGTGTTTTCTGCACAACCTTACATATTAACATAGGTTGTAGTAATGGCATCTTGCTGTTGCAGAATGTGCTTCCTGTTTCACAATACTGATCTAGTTTGGGATAATGAACAATGGCTTAAGGTGGGTGACAAATTTTCTTTGAAAATTTCAGCGGCACATATTGTTGATCTATATACTACACATGATGACAAGCATTCCTCAATAAGCAAGAAGTCTTGCAGTTGTATTTGTCAGGCAAATAGAAGCAAGGAAAAAACTTTCACATGATTCAGTTTGAACTACACTTATAACATTTGAATTTGTTGAGGCCTTCACTCAGCATGTTTTCTTGAAATAAACATTATCAACCAATTCTAAAGTAGCTTTTCAATCAATGATGGGCAAATTATGATGCACAAATCATATACTTGTTCAATATTTTCAGATCTCCCCAAAGCATTTGACAGTGAACCATCAAAAACTTTTAGAAAAGCTACAAAAACAATATGGTATTGAAATTACTTAGCTCATCCAGCACATTTTGGAAGTATTGAGGAATCACAAAAGATTCAATCACAAAAAGCTAGTACAATGTACAGCTCCATTGCAACCCAAGCTGTCAGAAGCTCATACACTGCCATGCATATGCGGAGCTATTTCATGATATTTCGCTTCATGGCGAGAGGACACTGATTTCCAGTGAAAAAATTAATGTTTTGGTAAAGATGCCAGCATGTCCAGAATTTGGCTTTCAAGTGGGTTTGGCTACAGTTTGTTTTTCCTATCTGACAACTCTGTACTTCATGCAGTCGGAGTGCTGCATGTCATAAGGAACAGTACAGAGAATTTGCATTAATTAATCAGAGACAAAGTAGCAACTTGGGTTTCCAAACACTTTGCAAAAAACTAGCATAGCGTATTTTATGAGTAAATATTGTCAATGTACTGTATGTCGGCGGAATGCTGCTGATATGATACTTTGGCAACATCGCAAAATTAAGTCAATTTCTAATATCAAGAGAAAGTGTAGGTTTATGCTGAACAGTAATAGCAAAAGCTGCCCTTCTGCAACAGGCACTTTTTTCCAGGCTAGATGCACCAGTGTGAAAGACGATTTGTGGACCAAGGAATCCCAACAAATCACAAGGGAGTTTTCGTTCTTCAGATGATGTGAGGCCAGTTCAATTGTCAAAGGCTAGGTTTTGGGGATAATGCATACCAGTAAAATGCAGCCTAAATACAAATTTCATATAAATTTACACTTCAAACAATAGAATAGTCATGTCTAAAGATGTGGAGCAAGTAATATATGAAATTAATATGTCTTCTTTTTGATACTTGAGGATTTTTTATTGCTTGAATAGAAGCACATTTGGTGCAATTTTCAGCAAAATCTAAAATGGTACCCATGGAATATTGGTTGAGTTAGGCTGGAATGACTCTGCAATCATTGTGATGTTTATGGCAGGAAATTTGCTTGTTGCATAGATAGCTGTATTCCATGGTAAATAATGAAATCGCACAAAAGGAAATCTCATGGGCACTTCTGTTGTTTTAATGTCACAATAATATGTTTATATTCAGAAATCACAACCCTGAGTTGATGTTTGGCATTTTATAACAAAAAAAAAGCATATTTTTGAGATTTCATGGTACCTGTAAACATTATCTTTGCAACCACCAAAAATACTCTTTAGAACAGGGGTCTCAAACAGACAACTGTTAATACCACAAGCTTGCTGAGACTGCTAAGATCACCAAGATCACTAAGATCGCCATAATTACTAACATCGTCAAGAACGTGAAGATAAGAAATTAGTCTTAGTGATCTTACCAACCTCAGCAATCGTAGTGGTCTTAGCAATCTCAGCAATCTTAGTGATCTTGTCTTATCAACCTTAGTGATCTTGTGGTATTTACAGGTGTCCATCTCAAACACGTGGCCTATGAGGGCGTTTTGTGCAGCCCATGATGCTTTGTGGGAAAATTCAAATAATTAGCATTCACGTTGTTCAGTTTATTCACTGGTGTTGAAAGTGGTTGGCTAGCAGAGTCCTGCGCAGTGCGGGTTAACCCACACGGGTTGCAGGTACCCGCATTTGTGGGGTGGATGCAGGAACCTGTACTGCTATGCATGCGGGGCAGGTTGAACATGGTATGGGACGGGAGCGGGTTGTACTTGGACGGGGCAGGCGTTGGATGAGAAAGTCTTTGTGTGGGTAGCTGAATGTTCGATTCATAAATAATTACTTCAATCATAAAACACGTGAAAATAATCAATTCAAAAATTGCAAAACAGATGGATGTACTAAGTTGTTTGCCAGCATTGCACTTTGGTCAGTAGGCCTACAGCAACTAATACCTTATGACGCAACAACACAATATTGTTGTGAAACATCAGCTCAGACTCTTGCCATGTGGAAGGCAAGTGTCCATTTCCATTTTCCAATGGTACCATTGCACTTGGAAAGTAATAATTCAGTTTAGCAGCCCTTCTAAATGGATCAGACAGGGCTTAACACACAACTGGTCACAACTTGACTGAAACATGGTTTTGGTCACCACAACTGCTGCTGACAGAAGATCAGATATGTCGAAAAGTTTTGGTTGCCAATAGAACAAATCTTAAGCTGCTTTTTAGGTTTGTCATCAGGTGTTATTAGTTTTAAGTTGTTTTGGGACACACAGTTTTTATTAGCTTTCAGACAGGTGCGGGTTTGGAATAGAAAATGTGTGGCGCAGGTTGGGAGGGCCTGTGGGGTGGGTTAGAAGTGTGCAGGTGCAAGCAGGCAAGATTTCTCAAACTCCTACGGGTGCAGGGCAAGGTGGATTTAAATTTTGCAGGTGCAGACAAAAAATTAACGTGCGCTGGATTCTATTGGCTAGTAAGTGAACAAGTTCTTTCAAACAAATATAGAGACAGCTAGAACTGACTTGCCTATAACTCATGATACCTTTTGCAGGAAGTAAGGTGTAAAAGCTGTTTCTAGTAAGGTTCAGGTACTGCCATTGTTGCATCAGCATTATAATGCGGCCCTCTGGTTACTTTATAAGTTCTCATTTGGCCTACGGAGAAATTTGAGTTTGAGACCCCTGCAGGCTTTAGAAGGACCCTTTCCCTTTGGGGTCACAACACCAGGTTCAAAATCACTGATTTCCATGCACGAGACACTGGAAGGAAAAAACAAGAATACAATTCAAGTAAGGCAATTTTAAACACACAAAACCAAGTAGCAAAGTTACATAGTATGAGCAATTAGCATTGTTAACTTATGAAATAGTAACAACCTTTTCTGTTGAAAGTCCATTGGGCAGCTCTTGTTCAGATCCATACACTACTTCTTCATGAAGCATGATGTATTGTATATTTCTTAAAGGTTCAGTTACACTTGAAATTCAATCTAATAAAAGCACATGTTTGGCTAAAAATCACATTATTTTAAATACATGTCCTATAACTGTTGTAGTTTAAGAAAACAAACATGCAATTAAAAAGTTTTGCAAAATCAATTCAACACAGCAAACTTCTGCAATTAAATAATTCTTTCAAATATTTATCAAACTGTTTAGCATGGGCTATGTCTGTGTGAAATTGCTGTTAATTCTTAAACCTGTCCTGCATCCCACTGTAAATGTTGGTAGTGTGAATGACAGTATCCAGTTTTCGCTGTCGAAGGACTAAAAAAACATATCTGGCTTTGAAAACCATTTGTGCCAGATATGAAGCTGAGTTCGTAACCTTAGCAGCACCATGAGCATGGTCAAGTGGGAAGTTTCTATTCTTGCTGTGCACAGGATCGTTGGTTCAGCTCTCACTGTGGTTGTTTGTAGTCAGGGATGTGGAAGCTGGAAGTGGTCCTTTTTTTTTCTGTGGAAGCGGAAGCACGAAAATTCTACCGCTTCCACATAGGTTATTTGACTTAAAGAGTAACTTGGCAGAAAAGTTTTGTTCATTTCCGGATGTGGATTAAACAATGAAGTTGCACCAAGTCTGAATGAACGTGCAATATCAGTACCACAAGAGAACAAGCATAACTAGCATCCGTGGCATTCTTCATAGAAGGTCAAATCATTGTGCAGCTTACCAATTTTATTGGAAGCTGACTTTTCAAATCTGGCTGCTGTCTACTAAAATTGTAACAGTTTGAAAGTACATGTGTGTTTGCCAACTCAGTCTAAAAGGCTTTTAGCATTTTATTAAAGATGTAAAAAAAAAAGTTTGCCCAAAAAGCTAAATACATTAATAATTATATCATCCATTGTAATTAAAATCCGTCGATTTACATAACATTATCACGTCCCGAAACAGATGGAATCCTGTATATGATTATTTTTTAAAGAAGGCAGTAACTTTGATACAGAGTTATGGTGGATGAATGTCACACCAGCAATTCAGTTATCTCCAAACGAAAACAGGGAAGCACATCGGCTAACCTGAAGAGGCACCTAAAACGTCATCATCAACAGGCATTTGACAGGGTTGAGGAAGATGCCTCTGAAGTTATGAAAAAAACAAAGTTGCAGAAAGAAAAAGGGCAAAATACTATGACAAGTTTTTTTATAAAAAGTACTCGAAAAGCAACTGCATCCATCACTAAAGAAGATTTTATAAACGGAAGATTGAAAATGATTGTCTACAGCAGAATTTCTGACATTTTTTCAGGACGGTGGGTTTCATTTGCTAAATGGTACCTTTGCAAAGTTTTGGAATTCAACTAGGATGTCAAGCCATTTATAGCATGGTACTCAAAAAATCCGAGTAAGAAAAATCAAAGTTAAGGGAATCAGTTTCTGGAGCTTTGGTTTCTATCAAATTTGATGGAGTCACTAGACTTCAATCACATTTCCTCGGTATTTCAATGCAATAATACGTTGAAGAACACTTCTCATTTGAAGGAAATATTGCTGGACACTTTGAAGCAGTTCAACATTAGCAAGCAACAAGTATTAGCTTGCGTTGTTGACAATGCATCAAATATGACTCGGACTGTGCAGCTACTTAATGAAAATGAAGGAGATAAAGAAAATGATGAAGAGATTGAAGAAATACAGGATTCATTATCATCAACCGACCATACCATATACCACACGAGATGTGCTGAGCACACCCTGCAGTTAGGAATTTGTGACGTGTTAAAAAAAGGGCGAGCTGAAAAGTTTTTAACAAAATTACAAAAACTTGCTCAACATCTATGTTCACCACATGCTGATGGAATTCTAAAGCATCATGCAAACAAGTTGGTGCTGGTTGACATGCCAACCTATTGGGGGAGTACTTTCCTCATGCTTCAACAATTAGCGGATTTGAAATGTTTCGTGCAGTATTTTCGCTCACAGGAATCATACCTATACCTCACCGAAAGTGAATGGGCTGAGGTCAAGATGATGGTCGACATCTGCTCCACTCAGCGCTCACCTGTCGATCGAGTGCAAATGCACGGTGTCTCAAATCGAGACACCCATTTGTACCCGCCGCACAGCACCTTAGTTCATCTGACAACATACGTGGGCGCAGTGGGCGGATCACCAATGGAATGCGGAGTGGGCAGACAATCCCACAAGCCTCACGCCAAGAGTTGTTATTCCGGAATGAGGCTTCTTGGCAGCTGTTTAGGTAAGTGTTTGTTAACTTAGTTGTTGTGTTAAGTACTTTTTTATGACGACCTACCAACATTTGTTTGTTGATATTATATTCAACTCAATACCGGTGACGGTAAGCGTTTGTGCACTAGATTTTATTTGAGTTGAGAATAACAACTAATATACTAGTTATATTAGCATTGACTGACTTATATAACCGTGATATCATCATATAATTTTCTTTGTTGATAGGTTGATGCTCGATCAAGAATCCTCTTGAGCAACTACATGCAAATAGCGCTATTCAGTCAATTTTCTTGTGCATTCAAAGCACATCAAATAAAAGAGCAGGTGCTGATGCTGATTCAGGCGGAAGTGAAGCAACATCAGAATCTGCAGCACCAATATCTGAATTTGAAGCATATTTGAACTCCTTACATTCAACAGTGGCTGCTGGGCATCAGCTACGGCATCTGCAAAATCTGATGTTACTGCATTTGCCGAGGTGCTTGTGGTAGAGTGGCTGGGAAGATTGACACTGCCAAATGTTTGGGACATTATTACCAAACACTCCCCTATTGTACAACCAGTATTGTGAATCATTAGCTGTTTACCCTACACACAGGTATGCATTGAATATATGTTCTCACACTTAAAACTCGTACTTTGTGAAAACAGAGTCTGAATGGGCAATGAATTAACTGATGCCATTGTGCGTTTATGTGGACAAATAAATGTGTTCAAAAAATTATTTTATCTTCGCTATCTTTTGCTTGTTTGCTTCATTTTTCTTTCTTTCTGTCATTTTTGCTACTTTCGTATCTTTGCTTACACTTTTTGATTGTAGTAAATGACATATTTTGTCCTGCTAAGGTCAACGGTCATTTTCTCGTTTTTTGTTGCAATAGGTGTGGAAAAGTGGAAGCAGAAGTGGTTGATAAAATAACTGCTTCCACATCCTTGTTTGTAGTACAGATGACACTTTTGATGTTATGACATACTCTTTTTTGGGAGCCCTTTTGATGTACTTTCTTAGGTACAATGTAAAGAACAGATGTCTGTCAGTGCAGATATTGTTAATAGATGTGTGATGACATAACCAAAGTGGAAAAATAATTCGTTTCATAATAAATAAAGGTAAAGATACAATAGAAAAAATATTTTTTAATTTCAATTCAGTATATCTTTCCTACACACATGTAATGCCAAAAAGTTGCGATGTTTTAATTTATTATATTTTCACAACAGTTCAAACCTAAATTTGCACCCCACTGGAACATGTCATCAAGAATGAAAATCTTGGTGTGAGAGCAATGGTGGCTGAAATTAAGCTTAGGCCAGCAACACATATTACTTCTACAACCATTGCAGTGTCATTGCTCATTTGAAAATATCAGTTTGCACGACTCCAGCTGTCATTTTTATATCTGTTACCAAGATCTGCTACTGACAGATATCTCATCTCACTACTCCAGGCAAAAGACATGACTCAAATAAAAAAACAAAGAACATGTCAAATACTTGAACAAAAGAATGGAATGGTGGACACACGGAAAGCTAATAGAACCAATCTCAGAATGTTAAGCCATTCAAAAAAGACTTAAAAAATCAGTCAAAACCAAAAAACAATCAGACCGGAAAGCTTTAATGCTACAAGGACAGGTGGATCACATGCTAGTGAGAAGTGACATTGACAGAAGACATGACATCATTATAGACATCAAAAAGAAGCTAAAAGAAAAGCACCCAAATCAGTGGAACTAAAACAATCTGCCATACTTCATAAGCCCAAAACCAAAACAGAAAGGGACATCTTTGAAAACATAGCTCAAGATGAAATCACATCCAATACTGTACTAAAAACCCATCAGCATTTCGAAGACCAACACAGATTGACATGGACATTTGGAAAGAAATGATTTCTTTGAAATCATATGGCACCCATTCACACATGACATGCTGGCTGAGCTGATGAAATTGCCACCCTGGCATCTTGTGATGGACACCATTCATTCCACACGATTACATATCAATTCTCATTGCATGCAGACTTGTTCCACTAAAGAAAAAAGACAATGGCGCCAGTAGGTGTCGGTAAATGCCTACGTCCAATCAATGGCAAAACAATCACAGGACTACTAAAGGAAGACATCATCCGCACAGTGGCTGGGAACACTGCAGACATGTGCAGGACTGGAATCAGGCATAGAAGCAGCAATACATGCTGTAAGGTAAAGTTACGAAGAGGAAACAGTGAATGCCTGATGCTAGTGGACGCAGACAGTGCCTTCAACAAACTCAACATAAAAGTCAGTCTAGAAAACATCAAACGATTGTGTCCCCCATTGTACACCAAGGTGAAGATAGTCGCACTTTTGCCAGCCGAATTTATGAGTGGATGCGAGCTTCGTCTAAAAATTTCAAATTGTCAAGGGGTGACAAAGTAACAATATGTTTCACTGCAATGGACAGGAAAGCAATATCAGAAACGTTGGAAACCTTTTTCAACGGAAAAAATCACATTGAAATGCAAAACACATCTCCAAAACAAGGAAAGAACATCATAAGCATGACCCATAAAACAGAAAATCAACCGTTTTTCCCCCATTTTACACAATTTTCCCCACAAACCACGAACACATATTTTATATCACCGTGTTTGGTAATGGTAATGGTAATGGTAATGGTTTATTGTTTCATATGACTCAGCCAATAAGCAGAAGCACCATAAAAGCCATCGCATGCAGTAAACCAAC
>JGI24159J19872_10009823_pt1 | contig 12540 bp, 10 predicted proteins | sample Ectturendosymbi4_FD_19872 | JGI IMG/M metagenome (IMG submission 19872)
TTATTTTAGAGTAGGCTATTTTATGTCTCTGTTTCCACCCCGCTGGACACCAAGAAGGGGCGCATTTATATCAGAGTGGTGCCATTTTAACGGGTCGCCAAAGACGTTTGGTGAGCAGTTACCTCAAACTGCCCACCTGGATCCATTACTGAAGACCACTAACGCTGCAGCCAAACATTTGTGGCCTACATCATAAGAAAACAGCGAGTAATTTATGAACATATTTCCAATAGAGTATTCCACACTAGTTGGTCCCTACTGAAAGTTATAAAGGTTTTCATTAGAAGCTCAGGTATTTGACTGTGTTGCCTTTGCGGGACTTTTCAAAATTTTCAAACGATAACCCTCTCATACGAACCTGCTAACACACTAATCATGCATGTTATGTACCATCTTGCATAACAAAGTCGGGTGTGTAGTCATCAAAAAGCGTGGAAGAGATCGAAATGTTACAAAGCTCAAATTGCTGCTGATCAGTGATCACTGATCACCATCGTCTCTTTGTTCGGCTTCAGTTACAGAAGGGTTTTTCATAAATTGTTTCCTTAATGGTGTCAGCACATTTGCTTTTGGCATTTTTGCACTGATCACAGAGCGTTCTTTTTTCAGCATACCAATAGCCTCTTGAGATTTCATCCAATTTTGGCGCATGGAAGTATTCACCTCCAGTTTTCAGGAGTGGTTGACGCGGACGATTTGAAAATCCTTTCTGCATAGCAGTCTTTTGAAAAACATCTGATGCAACTTTTAGGTCTTCAGCTGCACTTGTAGGCCTATAGAATTTCACCGTCTCAAGGTGACGAAACAATAAAAGAAAAAACCGAGTGTTCAATCGTAATGTTGCGAAATTTTGCAGTTAACAGTGCCAACTAGCCTAAGCCTCGATAATAGTAATGATAATTCAGGACTGGTAACGATGTTTTGCAACATAGCCTATGAACCGTCGAAAACAATTAAAAGAATCGAGGTTACGTTCGCATTTGCAATTGAATCTACAGAATAGTTTGAGGTTGCAGTCGTGATTGCTGCAAAGTTACAAAACAATTTTTGCAAGGTTTGAAAATGTGTCAGTGTGCCAGAACATAGCACATTACGCACAAGCCTGAAGCTCGAGCACGATACCCTTAATTACAAACTAAAGTGCCGCGAAACGAAGGTTGTTACTCTGTCTGGTAAGCAGGGTCAAGAGCAGGCAACATGCAAGATGTATCTCGTTCGCGGCATATGTGTTTCCTGAATGGAAAACACTTCACCGGCTGTGCGGCGGTTTCATCTCAAAGCAATTGGTTGCTGAATTGAAAATGCCGGGATGGGCCGCAGGCACTGCGAGCCAGCAAGCAGACCTTGAAAACGTGATCCGCTGTGGTAGGGCAATGGCATTCCTGTGGATTCTTATGCATTCTGCAGCAAGCTTAGATTAGCTACTTGGTAATTAGCTGGGTCGACCTTCTGGATGAAATTCTATAGGTTTGCGAGTTATAGCGCAATATTGCTAAGCTCTCACACTGACGAACATGTTCTGTTGGAAAGAGTCTTCTGCAGCCTATGTTTTACTGTGCTCTGAATGTGGTACTGGTAGTTGTGCAATGTATGTGCACCGTAACGTACATTTAATTAAAAATTTAACATGTTTCAGTTGCTCTTCAGATTGAATGCAAGGTTTTAAAAGCTAAAGAAACTGCCTGGTTGTTAGCTTGTTGTTTTGCTTGGTGTGTGTAGTGTGGTACAGTTTTTGTTAATAGTGCTGTGAACATCAATAAATGCCCTTTGATTTTGAAATACTTTTGATGAGATATCCATAAGCAACTCACTCGGACTCCCTGTCAGTCTGACATATTTAAAATAACTGCAAGAAAATCAGATATGGGCAGAGGTGAGCACACAGCCCGACATTTATGTTAAGATTATTTTGTTACTCATGCTGGTTCAATATAGCAATGGTCTTAACATACTTGGTCAAGTAACTAGCCTCCACATAGGCAACAATCAAACCAATCACTACTTTTTTATAGGAAATTGCTATCATGTAACTTTACGCTACTAGTTTTTGTGTACCAATCACCCAAGTCTAGGGGTCTCCAAACAGCGGCCGAAAGACCAAATCTGGCCCACGAAAGCATTTATCCAACCTGCTAAAACATTTTGTCAATGAAAAAATGACACATTTATGAAAGTGGACTTGGTAGATGGTAAAACAATCATACTACATAAGATGTCTAGCCTGCAAACTGTTGTGTAATTGCTTATGTGGTCCCTGGACAAAAAAATGAGACCCATGGTCTAGCCTCATGGTCTAGCCTAAGCACAGCTAAGAAGCATTGGAATTCCAGGTGCATATGTTAGTTACAAAAAAGTTAAAGTTCATAAGCTATTGCAAAATGAATAGACATGCTCTGTTGCTTTTAAGTATGCTTGTTGTGAAACTATTGCTAAGAAGTGTAAGGCTATTAAGTATATTATTTTTCATTCACAGTTGTAAGACTATTAATTTATTTTTGAAAGCGCTCACATGACTAAAACCATATTTTCAATGTGAATTGGCGTGTGAACAAGGAACGTTGTAACCTAGGTTGTCAATAGCAAAATTTATAAAAATAATTATAGTGCAAAGGAGTACTGTAAAGATTGCCATGTGTATTAGGTTGCTTTGTTCATTGCATGGAAATTCGAATTTTTTTTTATAATGTCAAATTGAGTTGTTGTCTGTATGTGATGCATTGTCATCTTTTTCTCATAGCTAATTACTNTGTCTTTGGAATAATTGAACTAAAATTTTCAACTAACATTATAAAATACNCAGCTTTGGAATGCATTTGTCAATCCCTCAGAGCATGTTAGCCTGTAAAAATGACTATTTGTAAAATCTTGTGAATGTAGCCAGTGATACTTGTGTTTCAGATGGAGTGTGAGATTGTAATCTAATGTTTTCATAAGTGTAATTAAGTCCTGCTTTCATGTGCTATAGTTGTTTGTTGTGTATTGTTTGTGGAGATTTGTTGGTTTAGAGCAGGAGTCTCGTATGTGGACCGCATATGGTCCACACAAGCGTTTTGTGTGGCCTGATGCTTTTGGGAATTTTCGGATAATTAACATTATGTTATTTAGTTGATTCACATGTGTTTAAAAGTGCTTGGCTAGCAAGTGAACATGTTCTTTTTAAATTAATGTAGAGATGGCTAGAAATGATTTGCCTGTAATACTTTNTGCAGGAAATGTGATGTAAAAGCTGTTTCTATTAAGGTTCAGGTATCACCGTTGTTGCAGCTGCATCATAATATGGCTCTTGGGTTACTTAAGCCCTCATTTGGCCCTTGAGCAATTTCAGTTTTAAGACACCTGCCTTAGGAGTTTCTAATAACTCTGACTTTATGTTAACACCGTAGTTAAATGTTGCTTGTAAATTGGGTTGTTTTGATAATGCAAGTTTATTTCACGTGGTCATAGTCACACGTGATAGTTATTTCTAAGGTGTTGTTTTTTTGCATGCAAGCAAATCAGTGTTGATTTACTTTCATGTTAGTGCAGTATCTATCAGTACAAAGCACTATCAAGTTATCAAGAAACCTGAAGTAATGTGTCTCACCATCCCCAGTTTCACTTGTAGATAATCACATTCCTTGTGGTTCATGCTTAACAATTAACAAGTTGGCATTCATAGGTGATTCATGGCAGGAGAAGTTCTTTCAGGGCATATTGTAAACTGGTCATTCATAACTTTTATGATGCAAGGGTTATTGCTTGTTGCTATTGAAGTTCAATATTTATAGAAAGATGTAAGATGTTAAAAATTACCACATCAAATGTTTTGCCTGTGTGATTTCACTCAACAGCCTTCAGTGGGTGAAACAAGTGTCAATTGCCTTTAACTGACACTTCAGTGGATTTGGTTTTCATATTTATGGAGAATTTCACTACCAGCATGTTTCTAGTACTCGTGTACTCAATTAGCATGGGCTTAAATCACCAATATCTTGAATACGTAGAGCTGGTTGTGAGGCATAGTGGTCGAATGTGCACCTTTAAAGTTATACGTACAGTATTTCTAGCCTCTCTGGTTTGCTGACTGTTCAACCAAGGGTTTGAATGAAGCTTCGAGTGCTGCTATTGACTTGCTGCTAATGTAGCACATTCGTCATTTTTTCGTCACTAAAGTAATGACATGGCCCATGAACAGCATACGGGGTAGTGTAGCCAGCCCAAAAATTGGGAGGGCCAAGAAGTTTGATTTTAGGAAAATAACACTATTTTGTTTGAGATACTGCTTCTCCATGCACAAAATGACTGTTCTAAAAATTTGGAGGGGGCTTATGGCCCCCCTGGCAACGCCTATGAATGTACGTCAGGATAGATGACGATTCTGACACCCTGATTGTTGTCAAAGCGATTGTATTGAAAGTTTTAACGCTGTACTATGCAGTGTTTTTTGTTTGAAGTTGAACTTCTCATTCTGTTCTAAGAAAGCACGTTCTCCATTTTTGCAGAAGCGTTTGTCACACTAGCGACCAACGACACCTATTGCAAAGGAGCAGTTGTGCTTGCTCAGTCATTGCGCAATCACAACACTCAAAAGGAGATAGTCGTGCTAATCACTCCACACGTATCACAGGAATGTAGGTTAGTATCTAGAACTTTCACTCCTGGTAATGTTAACCATCTTACCGGATTGATTGTATGGTCCTACACACTGTTGTGTTACAGGTGTTTGTTGGAATTCATTTTTGATCACATTGTCTGCGTGAACGTTCTTGACAGTGAAGATGACGCACATTTAGCTTTGCTCAAGCGACCTGAGCTAGGTGTGACTTTCACCAAGATCCACTGTTGGAATCTAATACAATATGAGAAGTGCGTTTTCATGGACGCCGACACAATGGTAACTGCATATAACGAATTATTACTACTGTAAAATTTACTCAACCAATATATGAGTCTGCACTGAAACTACGGAAGTGATTTGATGCACCCGCTCGTAAACAACATATTTATGCAGCTTTCTAACCGAGACATCAATACCCACAGAATTACGATTTACAAAGCTATCCGGCAAAATTTTTGTTGACTTCCTGCATAAAAATGCAGTGACGCTTAACTCCTGTGTGGAAAAGCTTTCGTCCATTAGTTGAAATTTCAAGCTGATTCAATGGATCCTGTGTTTTGACCCTCAATTGAAAGCTCAGCAAGAGTCGTTTAGTCGCTTTTGTGAGACATGAATGATTTCTTAATAATATGTTTCACGAACAAAAAAATTGCCTCTTTCGTTTATGCAACATTAAAACTTGCGTTCCTGTTGTCACACATTTATTCGAACCCGCATTCCCTTGGGAGGTCGCCTGGTAACTGCCGTTGGTTTTCAAACGTCTTGTGGCAAACTCATTGTTTTGCTGGTTCCACAAAGTGCGGCCAAACGGTTAGAACTGATCGGGCCACCTAGTTCTTGGCCAACTTCTTTAAACTTTCCCTCTGGTTCGTCTGGAGTAAAAATTATCTTTTCGACGTAAGAGCATTCTAGTCACGTGACCGAGCTTCAGCAGTTGGCATTTTTCTGAGCGGCGGAAAGGTTCAAAATTAAGATTCTTCCAAATTTGACAATTGCCCACGTTGTCGCTTTTGAAACGTTACGCCGTGAAATCTTCGTAAACACCCAACTCTGCCGCTTGCACTTGTTACTTGTGATAGGGCTATTTTGTCCTGCAAAGACAGATATGAAAACTGTAGACTGCTGTGTTGGAGAATTCTCGATGCGTCCACGAAAAGTCGAAACTCTACATTATGTGTTTGCTTCACCAACCCGTGAGTCAGTCTTTTATTCCATCTTCGGACACTCGTGCACGTTGCCCTACGGTGTTTTGACTACTCTCAACCTGTTGCAGTGTTTCGTCACTGCCAGTGTGCACTGACATGAATTTCTATGGAGAAATATGACCATGAGCACCCACTGTTGGGAGCGTTTTTCAGAAGATGTCAACAGCACCAAATGTGTTTTTCAGAAGATGTCAACAGCACCGAATTGTTTACTAAGGAGCAAACGGTCAATCCAGAGTGTCGACAGGTTTTCGACTCTGTATCGTGAAGCAAGCAAGGAAGGCTCGGCTTTGTACTGAAGCCAGACCTATATGCAAACTTCCACCTTTGCTCGAATAGTATCTTTCATCTCCTGGTTCCGCCAAGATCTTACTTCTTGGGTTCCTGTCACCACTCCTGCCTCCGCTGTGCATTCCAAAAGCTCTCGGAAAAACGACGAAACGCTGTCCGCAAAGTCCTCCTTTCACGTACAGCAGGACTTCCAAGTCCTTCCGGCATGACGTCAGTCCTATTCTCGATTAAGCCTGTTTTTTTCAGCGGTAATCTGGAGAAAAGCAGGTGGTGAAAGCAGCAACGACAGGCAACTGTAGCGATGTTTGGCTGAGTGCGGCTTTGCAGTGAGTTGCAGGAGAAATTGTCTCATTGAGGTCGACTGATCGTCCCTTCCACCGTATCTAACGTCGTTTCAGTCACGCGCATTGAAAGTCTCCTGCAGTGGTCGTGGAAAAGTCACGTTTAACTCTCCGAGCAGCATCGATAGTTAACTGCGTGAACTCAGGCACAGTGGTTCAGTTTGGGTATGGGGCAGTCTTTCAAATAACCATTCGACACAGCCTACCAGCTGGGGATTTATACTTAGCTTCTTCAAGCAGTTCGTGCTCGCTCTTTGCTTGTGATTGAATTCAATTTTCAAACACCAGCTTATGGCGAGGTTCACTTTTGGTTTCCAAGTAACTTAGAATAGGAGCACTAAAGATGCTGTCACCATTAGCTTACCCAAATGCATTTTGGGGTCCCTACATGGAGGTAACACATGACGACCAAGACGCGACGCGTTTCATCGTTTTTGCGCATTTTACATGTATCTGAACGTCAAAGTTACACACAGGGCAGCCAATCGCACAGCAACTACGTTGTGCGAACAGTCAGCCCAAGCAAGACTTGCAGCGAGCACAAGCCGTTCATTGCGTTCACTGCATTTGCATACTTGCAGCAATTATAGGCGAGGCATGCGTTGCTGTGTCAGTTGTCTGGAGTAAGCAGGCTGGACTATATTTTGGTCCCTTCTTCAGCCCCCTCAATGACTTGCGCAAAACGTTTTGACATCTTTCGGTGTACGTGCTCCAGTTGCGACGGGCTATTTAGACTAATGGTTTTCTATAATTGTTCAAATTTTTCCGTTTTTCTTGTAAATGTTTCGTCATTAAAAAGATTTTTTGTCCTTGTAATTTTTTTTCGTCAAACACTGATTGCAGGTTCTGACAAATATCGACGAACTATTCGGACGCGAAGAGCTTTCCGCTGCTCCAGATGCCGGATGGCCAGACATGTTCAATTCTGGAGTGTTTGTGTATAAACCCTCCCGTGAAACGTACATGGCGCTGATCAAGCTGGCTGAAGATGAAGGAAGCTTTGACGGTATTTCAACAGTAATCGCGTTCGGTAATCAGAAGTTGCTCAGTTATTAAACAGACCTGTTTTCACTTTCCCAGGAGGAGACCAGGGGTTGCTGAACACGTATTTCAATACTTGGTCGACTGGAGAAACATCAAAACGACTTTCCTTCCTTTACAATATGCACAGCACTGCTACGTACACCTATTCTCCTGCATTTGCCAGGTAGAATGCTTATGCAAAAAGCCTTCTCGTTTCCTCATCACAGTTTGTTAGCCTCCGAGTTTGTATGTCTCGGCAAAGCAGAGCAGACCTCGCTTTAAGTCTAAAAGCCTGGATTCTCAAACTAAGGGGGCGTGAAAGGCTCGCAAGGGTGGCGCGAATATGGCAGTGACCTTTTTGTTGAAGAGAAGGTTAATCGCAAATTGTTCTTCTGTTCTGTGTGTTTCATTTTTTGTGAGGTTAACGCCAAAAGAGGTGCGACTGAAAAAGTTCGAGGACCTCTGGTCACGGCCTTCGAAAGTGATTTTGTTTTTTGTGGTGGTGGTGAACTGGTTAATGCCAAGTTGCGTTATGCAATGGGCGATCAGTCGGCGTTCTCTTGACCTGGCTTTGATTTCTTCAGTTGATCAAGGAGAGATCGGTTTGGGGCCAACATCGGCAAAGTGCATTTTAAGTGCAATTAAAATTTTTCGTTTCTTATCAACGTTTTATGTTTAGAAACTGCTGGAAAATAGAAAATGACAGAAAATGACATGAAGCTATAGATTCCAACAAATATCCCGGAAATGAAACTTTCGCCTCGGTCATACTTTAACCTTGTTGCATACCATTTCTCATCAGCGTTAACGGCGTCACTGTGTGCAGAGTGTAAGTTTATCTATTACAGGTTTGGCAAAGACACCAAAGTTGTCCACTTCATCGGAAGCGTCAAACCGTGGCATCACCAGTACACAGCACAGAACGACACGCTGGAACTAACGCAAGGCCCTGGTACTGCATTGTCATGTTGTCGTGACTCCTGCTTCTAAGTGCTGATGTTGCAGCGAGCTCTATTCTTTACACAGGCGTCTACGAACAATCGTTTCTCCTGCAATGGTGGCGTTTGATGAGTCAGTTCACGGACCGCTATCATTCATCACAACAGGTAGAGCATTGTCTGACCGGTGATATGAGTGTAAATCACCAAGCACTTGTCACTCGGGTAACCACTGAAGATACGGAGGTAGTAAACATGCTGTTGTGCTGTGGCCGCCTCATTTTTTCCACTTGCACTCCTTGATTTTTGACTTTTTATGACTTTACTTGGTGGCGTTCTCGCGAATATGTTAGCACAGAAGCAAGGAGGAGGAGGCCCCAAAAGAGTTAAGAGCAAGTTTTCATGCTTGGATCAGGTGGAGAAGGTACAGAGTTGGCAAAGTAATCTGTGGTGAGTGAAAGAAGTACACAAGTCCACCGCACTTCTGGAGCAAAGGAACTGGCCAATTTAAGTTGAGGTGACACCTGTATATGCTGTGACATGATACAGGCTAACAAGTAGTCCTTCAGTGTTGCGTAACAATCACTAGGTGATAACAGGCGTGTTAAGATATGTAATAAAGCAAGACGTGCCAAATGGAGAATACTACAGAGGCAAGGGTTGGACGTCAGATATGCGTATTAATTTCCTGTTATGGTTAGCAATGTAAATACTGAACATTATATTCGCTAAACCTGCAGGATGATTGTGCGTATGAAGCAGAAGCGCTGTGTGTGACGTAACAGCAGGGATTGTGACGTGTGCAAAGCGACAAAAGATGTTGAACCGCAGTTGTTGAAAGTGTCAGCTTCGTGTCAGGGTTGAGTGTTGAAACTGCTCGGTGGTGAGAGAGGAGATCGATGTCGCTTCATGGAAAGAAAAACATTGCGTTCAAGCCACGAAACGAGAAACCAGCCTCGAGGAGACAGACTGGTAGTGCAAGCAACTCGACAAGGATTAGTCGTCAATTAGCTCAAGATGCTCATTAAAAAGCAGCCAAGTTAATATATACAAAGCTTATCAGCCAATTTGCTTTAAATTTGTTGTGAACGTCTTAATGCATTATCGCAACGATTAGCAACGGAGTGTCATGTTATTTCAATTAAGCAACGCAGAATGATTTTAGAATGCCACCGATTTCGTTTAAAAGGTCTATACTTCGTTTTTCTCGGTTTGAGCATGTATGTTGGCGTGTGACTTAGATTTCTTCTGAACCTAAAGCTTTTTTTTCTTACTTCTGAAGCTATTCAGTTTGGCCATTAGTTAAAGCATGAACCTGTAAAGTATCAGCATTAAAATAGATATATTAATCTGCTAATTTGTTTGGGCATGCAGTCTAAAACTGAACCATTTCACCCAAGGCTTGTTTGATTGCCGTAGGTGTAGATGTGATTGTATGAAACACAAAGACAAGTTTTCCCCGAATCTGAGCTCGTTATTTGCATCAGTCAAATCCCGTAACGAGAGATTTCTGCGTTTGATCGCACGAAACAGTAACCGCTTCACTCCATCATCGCGCATTCCATGCAATTTGCGAAAGGAAACTTAACGCCGTCGTTGCCTTCCCGCCCATTCCCCCGCGGCTCACCCTGCGCATGACGAAGCAGTGATTAGAGCTCTGGCCGTAGTTCATACGCTTGTCTTGCATGTCGATTTCAGGCTCTGCCTGCTGCGCCACAACCATGTCATGGCACCGCTAATGACGCAAGCGGCGGTTCGGAAGCGTGCTATCGCGAGACCGCGCGCGCTCACCACCAGCAATGGCAGAACGCTCACATCGATTTTACTGGCGTCGACCGCTTCGAGCGCATTCAGCACAAGCTTGACATAATTTTGACTGGAAGTGACGAAGTTTCCGTCATACCCGAGCAGCCTGCTACCCCACCGGAAGTTACATCTATCCCACTAAGGGACGTTGCACCGTTTTCGCACAACCTTGACGCTCCTGACACGGATCACGATGGTTCGATTGCGACACATCACGTTTCCGTTGCAACGGATCAGGATGATTCTGTTGCAGCGGATCAGGATGATTCTGTTGCAGCGGATCAGAATGTTTCTATTACAACGGATCATGATCATGTTCCAACGGATCAGGATGCTACACCGTCCACAGGTCCACCTGATCAAGTGGTGATTGTCCATTGATTGATGTAGGATTTTGCGGAGAACAGCAAAGGCTGTCTCGCGTGATTTTCAGCGTCTGCCGTTCATGTTTGTATCTTAGGCTTGAGTTGCATGACGTTTGCCTCACCGGGCTGATGCGCACTGGGCCGCAGGCTTGTCCCGGCGTTGTCTGGTTGAAGATGTGTTTTGTGCTGTTTGCGAGTGTCTGTCCTCCTTTAGTTTACCTGCACGATTGCCGTGTGCGTTTTCGTAGATTGAATGTCAGTAATAACCGGATGTAGGAGTTGAAATAATTTTATACTTGGTTACAAAATAATTGTTCTGACTTATGCAGCTGGTTTTTCGTATATAAACTGATCATTTGAACGCTGCGTTTCTTCAAACAAACTACACGATTGCACGTCAGCCAAACGATTTTACCTAAATTTAAAAATTTTGATCTAAATACCGAGTGTTGCGGTCATTGTGAAGCTGTTATGTACTTTGTTCAACCGCGCCTCAGGTGGATCCGCCCGGAGTGGATGGTGGAGAAAGTTCAGTTGAAACATTTCCGAACCCGGAGCAGGACTTTGGCCGCTGGAAACGGGGCGCCATTGATTTCATGGGGAGGGACAGCTTTGACAATATCCTGTCCAAGATCGACGCCCTGTTGATCGACAGCTCCAGTCGATCGTCAGCTGCAGACGAAAAATCAAGTTCAACAGTAAGTGTTGTGACCTATGGTGTTCCGGTTGTATTGCAACTTAGCTTTTGCTGATTATCTTCATTAGAAAAATATCTCTTTATGTCAGGGTTCTCTGTGGAGTAGTTCTGTGGCTGACTGGTCCAACACCTGGGGTTTTGTGATTCATAAAAAGTGTCAACTGTTGGTTGTTGGTTAAATGCCCTCGCACTCTGCCAGCTCTGTTGAAAGATCGGAGTGGGACGGTTCGGCGATGGCCGTTTCGGCGATGGAATGTGAAATGTATTTTCCTTTGGAATGTCAAAGTGCAAAAGTTCACACTGCCGTTATGAAGCGTGTAGGTGTAAGATTCGGTCTAGCTCTTGTCCCAATCGTACAGCAATAAGAGCTGTTTATCCAAACGCCAAACGTACATACACTTATAAAATCGATACTGACAACCAGCTGCACAACTGCGTTTGATTGAATTGCAATTGCTCTGATTACTTGCATCGTAATGTAAAAGTGAATTACTCAAAATCAATATAGGACTTTGTGCGCAGCAAACAACGTCGTCAACTGCTTAATTCTGAAAAGGCAATTTTCGAAATATGACGCTTGACTGATTTTGTTCAGATAATGCGGACACGATTTTAAGGGTAGTTGTCGCGCCTTTCGGTATGAGAAGCTGCTTATAAAAAATAGTTTCAGTGGAAACGAACCCACGTTAGTTGGCGTGACCCTGAGGAAAGCCTAAACTTAATTTTGTCATAACCTAGTCGGTGTAAACAGCAGACAAAATTAGCCCGAAACTGCAAAACGAAACGATCGTGACTGGACACTATCCTCTCGCCATGAAGCGAAATTTACAAAACAGCTCCTGCGTGTTCGTGGCAGTGTATGAGATTCTGACAGCATTAGAGCCGGCACTGCCAGAGGAGGAAATTCCGAAACAAGTGCGTTCGGCGCAATATCAATTGCGAGTGTTCAAAAACGGGGATTGTTTCATGTCATTGCGCAGTCGCCATTTAGACAAGGCAGGGACGTTGTTGTTTCGACTTCGTAATAGTACCATGCAACTTTAGTTAGAAGGGAAATGTCAGTGTTGCCTGTTCCAACCACCCGCATTAGAGACCTGCAGTGACAACGTTCCATATTTTATCATAGGCTTTAATGCTGAGTGCCTGCCTGCGGTGTAAAGGGGTCTCTCATGACAACCAAACAGACCCCCTAGATGCGCCCCTGCCTACGTGAAAGATCAAGCAATAGATGCTGTCCAGGCTTAACTTTTGTGTAAACTCACAAACGCCTCATGCCA
>JGI24159J19872_10009824_pt1 | contig 12540 bp, 7 predicted proteins | sample Ectturendosymbi4_FD_19872 | JGI IMG/M metagenome (IMG submission 19872)
TGAGGTGTTGCTAAATTGCATTGTTAGGTCACAATGGTCGGTCATGAAACACGCTCAACACATTTTTGTCAGATAGCGGTAAGGTGCTTGCTACCATACGTATGTTGCCATAGCTTTTTACATGCTGCATTGTGGTAAAAGCAGCGGCATTATTTCCGACAATAAACTCATCCACTTATCTTTATGTTACAAATACTACTATACCATTTAGGGGCGTAACGAGCGGGTGCAAGGGGGGAACAATTCCCCGGGCACCGAAATCACTATGGGGGCGCCGAATGACTGCGGTGGGCGCCGAAAATTTCCAACAATGTTACAAATATTCCTTCAATACAGTAAATTTGCTTCCATAAGACTTCAGATTCAAATATGGGGGCGCCAAATTTGGTTCTTGCGCCGGGCGCCATCTGTCCTCGGAACGCCCCTGGGCGTAGCAGGTTTGGGGGCGCCCAAGGGCTCCCCAAAGCAAGTTTGGCGCCCCCGTGTTCGAACCTGAGGTCTTTTGAAAGCAAATGCACTGTACTGAAGAAAGTATTTGCGACATTGCCCCAAATTGCCCCCCCTGGATCCGCCACTGTACAATACATAACACATTCCACAGGAATGAAGTTTTATAATGTCATAATTTAGTCAAAGGATATAAGTGAGGCTATATAATAGATCTATTTAAAAGAAAACCATTCACAGGCAACAATCAGATCCTGAGAGAAGGTACCTTTAGTTGTTATTCAAACAAGTTATAAAAACTAAGAGTTCAAAGCGACAATCGAAGCATTCGGTTTGAGGAATGCTTGCTCCATCTCACCAGAAGCTGTATTCAATTTCAGCTGGGTAGTTTAGTCATGCAAATGAAAAGTTTTCCGAAGGAAATTGCAGGGAGGTGTTCCTGTGAAATCGGAATTAGAAAACAGGCACACAGTATTTATCAGGAACAAGCGCAATGACATTTTCGAAGACATTTTTCTTCAAAACAAGCACAAAACTTCAGGCATGCGCTTGAGAGATTGGGAAGATATAATGTATTGGAACAGAGCAAAACAAGAGTAAAAGACCTGAAAGGTCGTACAGTATTAGAACGATTGAGGCAGAAATCAGTGATTATGAATTAAACCATGCTGTACATCTCAAAGCAGATGTTTCCGAAGACTAAACAAAAATGAAAACAATAATTTTACAAAGTCCAAATTTCAAAAACTATATTTTAGCCAACATTCAAACAAGTGTACCACGTAATCCTTATATCTTGGTGGCATACTCCTGTATGTTTTCTTAATCCGATACTACTTTTTACATAACTGTGATACAGTTTGCTACTTATTACAGTGGAGCTCAAAAAGTGCATTCGCAGCGTTGTAACTTCTAATAAGCGACATAATTTCTCTGACATCCTTTCGTTCTTTGTAAAGAGCTGTAACGCAGCAAGAATGGCGTTAACACCACGTAAGTTCTACCGACTGCTGCACCCATGTGGAAGTATATTTTGGTGTTGGTATCTCATTTTTGCTTACTGCTAATTTGTCAATGATGACAGAGATTCTCTTACAGTTGCTATACGCGACGAACGAGACGTTCGCTCTATATTCTATGACTTGATGAGATCATGCGTTGATCTCCTAGCGCTTGTTATGGTGCGATTTTTTTGCACAGTACTATTCCGACAATCAAAAGAAATTTTGTCTCGCAATATATCAGGCAACACTATTGATTTTCCCAAATATTTTTCAAATAAATTTTGCATTTCAATGATAGATTTTTGAGCAACTTGCGCTTGCCCTGAAGAACAGAGTTGCCCTGAAAATTTTCACTGTCATGAAATATATTTTATCATTCAGGATTTTTGAGCAACTTGCACTTGCCCTGAAAAACAGAGTTTTCCCTAAACATTTTTAGCCGGGGGGCTGCTGCCCCCCGCCTCGTACGTCTATGATGAGCACAATGCAACTACTTCAAACTTTTTACGGTACTTCACTTTACCACTAAATTTTAGAATCACGCAAACATCATAACATAGCAGCTGCGAGATCACAAGGAGATACAAAAACTTACGACAGACAAAAATCAAAGTAAAACGCACGCCTCTTGTGGCAGGAAGAGCTGCGGGAAACACACGCACAACAAACATATTTCAGCGGCGTACCCAAACTAACTAGTTTGCTGTAAGTTTCTTCAAAGTTAATAGCAGAGCAATTGATAGCAAATTCATGCTCTTATATTCTGCTTATCGAAAGGAATCCTTTCGCTGTCAAGGATCAGAAACTATGATCTTATCAGAGTAAATATCCTTCGCCTAGGGGAGGGGTGCATTTCGGGAAGTACCCCTCCAAATTTTGTTGTGCCCAGAAAAACTTGTTTCAAAATTTCAGTATAATAAAAACAAGAATCTTCTTCCTCTAAAAAAATATTTTTCCCCCCAAGCCTTAGAACCTGGCTATGGCCTGGATTGACATCATCAGCTCTCAAGTAGAATCAATTTTCTCTTCATACACAATATTTTTTAACTGTGAATTTCACGTCGTGCCCATAAACTGCAAGTGACGTGGCTACCACCTACAAGTGAATGATAGTCTTTTACCCCAAAACTTGAGATTTCAATAGTGTAATTTTAATGGCCCAACCGGAATGGGGACGAAATAAGTTACAGACTCTCCTCAAGTAGCGTTCTGTTAAATGCACGAACCAGACAAAGCGATCTCGTTACTGGAAATGCATCTGATGCATTCGAAGAAAAGAGGCGCTTAACGAGAAACTACCGAAAGGAACCTATATTACGCAAAAGAAGCTGAAACGGAAAACATGCTTTTTCAAAAAAAATCTATGAAACGTAACAATCACTTCCAGTTCAGTTAAAGCAAAAGCACTTTTGATACGTGTTAAGTGTGCGCATATATCACTGTGTAAGAAACTGCTACACAGTGACTGCCTTAAAAAACTCCAGCGGTTTTTCAGTAAATTTTTATTTCAGTAATAGACGAGTTTCAGAACATTCTGTGCAATCTACAGTCGTTACCCTGGTAGCCCCCATTGCGGTTTTCCTTTCCCTAGTTGTTATAAGCTTTGAGAACAACGCTTGATTGTATCCGCTGACGTGAGAGTTGCACAAGACGCACAGAAGCTTTTACGTGCACTTCTTTAATTCGCTGAAGACCACAAAGACCACTACAGTGGCCTACAGTGGCTTGGACTTTGTCCAATCACAACTTCAACAGATAGAGCCAGAGATCTGTTCAAACCCTCTAAAGCAGAAAGTCTACTAACTTCAAAATCCAGGCAAGCTACTTTTGGGTTGGACTCTTTTGATGTGACGTCAGGACTGAGGGAAGTCAAGTTATTTTTGGATGACGTCATCAGGGCCTCAGAAAAAAACTCAAGTGGGAAATTATCCTCTTGTTCTTTTAATAAACTATGGTAAAAATCCCCGTCTTTAGAGCCCTTGATTCGCCATCTAGCGTTAGTGGTTGGCAAGGATATGGCCAAAAAAACATAATTATTTGATTAAACCCTGGTAAGTCCTTAGGGGAACATTTCTATGGCATCTGAAATAAACCACCTATATATGACGCATACACTGCTATTTTTGTTGAACAACCCAGTTTTCATCCTCTGGATAAATGTGAAGATAGATGGTATCACCAACGTGACGTCCAAGTGAATATTCAAAACATGATCGTTACCGGTGTGAAATAATTCTTGCTCGCTTTGTGGTGTTCGTTGACGTGCTTCGATCTATTTCGTGCTGGAAATGCTCTTCGCTTCAGCCACAGCCATTTTTAAAGGGGCACTATAGAGTCTGGTTGCCCAACGCTACGAATGCAGTATTGCTTACCCATTCTGACGCTGTGAATCATACGGCGTTTCATTCCAGGCTTAAATGGATATATTGCCTTGCTCAATGATAATAATTAATAATCGGCGTCAGTTCGATTTGAAGTTCCAGTGAACGCAATTATTTGAAAAAGGTATATTTCCAGATTTAGTCATCACAGTTTGTGCTGTGATTTAGTTACTTTAGTTTTGAGTTTGTTTTCTTTCTCTGCTCTTCCTTTATAGCTTTTCAACGTCTCACCCGCATTTCTTGCACATTTTAGTACTGACGATGCATAGTGAACGTGAAATCGACTTTCTATTGAAAAGTTGCCGATAGATTCCTTGGTATATTCCATGTGAAGAGTAGTTGCTTGAACACCGATATGTGTAAGTTTGAATCATCGCGGAAAGATGAAAGCAGAGTCCAGCAGCCGGCTGATTCCTCAAAAGCTTACAGCAAGCCTAGAGCTTGGAGCTGATGTTATCGAATTTGAACTACTTGCACCTCCGTTTGACGGTAAAACCTATCATATCATTAACGAGTTCATTTTAAAAAATCAATAGGTTTTTCCATATTTTTGAAGTCCAACTAATTAGTTCCAGTGTAGATTGTTGATGTTCACGACATTAACACGATTATTTATCAACAGCACAAATCAAGATGACTTACGAATGGTTTTCGTCACGTCCGTAAAACCCTTCCGTGATCAGCAGGTTTTTTCCTGGAGGGCAACCGATCCTGATTCTTCCGCTTTCGCAGACCGTGATGCTGTGCGGGTTGTGGTAGTCTGCGAAAAAATAAAAGAGCATCAAACGCTTCTATGCCAAGATGCTTGTACGAAAGATAAATGGAAAAGAGAAGTTGTACACCTGTACAACAGGCTTTGGCTGATATAGGCAACAAAAGGTGCAGGCAGGTAGGTGGGAAGGAAAAACAAAAATACAGAGTTTGAAAACATGCCTTGTACAAGGAAGTTGGGTGAGCACAAGGAAGGTTGAAGGGTACCACTGTACAGAAAAAGCACTAAATCCAAACTTATAGAAAAATGAATTAAGCATAAGAATGAAAAATGAAATGGCATATTGCCAAAGGAACAAGTAATTTGGCATTGTTTTCCAAATAGTAAAGATGAAAGAGACTTCATATTTTCCTGTAGTAATTTCAGACCAAAAATTAAGACCAATATACATTAAAGAAAGCTGACCCAGACAAGTTTTCATTCTTGGTAAGTGGTATATTCGCAATGCAAGCCTTGTCTGATAAATGTGAACTGACTGATACAATCTTACAAAAATAATTTTCAAAAGTGCTCAAGCAGTCCACAGTCCTCAAAAGAGTGTATATATTTCGCAACTGATAATTTAACTAAATCAGGAATTTTGAATTTCGGTAGTTCGAAAGTAGAATATTAGTTTTGGTTTTCTTATATTTAAGAGATCTTACAGCATTATTCCGCAACCTGATTAAAACCCTACTCAGGTTACTTGAGGCAAATCGGATAAAGTAATTTTTCAAATAAGTTTTTAAAAGACTCGAAAAGATTTTATGAAACCCATCTCCTCAGTAGCTTATTTTTTCGAAGAGTTCTTTCAAGTAGTACTGTCCAAACCGGCATAGGTTTTGTAGTTTTTAGGTAAGGGGGGGTGTTTGAACTGATTTGGCGGTGGTCACTTCATGCGTGACAAAGTGGCTAATGTCACACATGTAACCGGAAACACATTTGGCCAAAACAAAGCGAAACCGAACTTTGTCAGGTAACATGCCACAGTTGTCCTATGTGGCAGCTGTCCGGGTAGCAGTTGTTCGGGGTGGAACATGTCCAAGGTGGCAGTTGTCCTAGGTGGCAGTTGTTCGGGTGGCAGTTGTCCTGGGTGTCAGTGGTCCTAGGTGGCAGTTGTCCTAGGTGGCAGTTGTCCTGAGTAGCAATTGTCCTAGGTAGCAATTGTCCTAGGTGGCAGTTGTCCGGGTGGCAGTGGTCCTTGGTGGTAATTTTCCTAGGCGGCAGTTGTCCTACGTTGCAGTTGTCCGGGTGACAGTTGTCCGGGTGGCAGTTGTTCGGGTGGCAGTTGTCCGGGTGGCTATTGTCCTAGAATCATTCTCAAAGCACGCTACTTCGACCGCCTAACTTATGATAAGACTCTTTTGTTGTTATTCAGACCAGTCAAAACTTCAAAACATCGCCGTTTAACGAGATGATACACTTCCTGAAACAGTCTTTCGTAAAGGTTTTGGCATTTCGTAAGGTTTTCAAAGTACTCAATACTGTGCCGAAAGGAAAGATGTTGGTTGGACTTTGAACTGTAAAGCCCATGCCGTTTACACAAGTTGCAGAAAACTACATGCGTTCCATGCCAATGGTTTCGACAAGTTACGAAAACGTAACTATGGTCAAATATCCTTAATAATCAAATTATTTTGTTTCAAACAATTTGTGATTGGTAGTTTGCCACTAACTGGCAAGGATATTTGACTGTACTCGTACCTTAAGCGTTTGCTCGGGGAGGTGAATTGTGCTTGTTTTTGAAATAATCATTTTTTTGCCTTAAAGTTATTTTCTATGGTTACATGAGTTTGGATAGTCAAAATCATTTTGTTTTAAGTAGTTTGTGATTGTCAGTTTACTACTGGTTACTGTAAATAAATTTCGCCAAAATTGGCTAAGTACACCTGATGTGTAACAAAAAACGGAAAATTTGCCGAAAATAAAAAAACTTTCAAGTCCAAACCTCATGTTCTTCTATTGCATGCACATTTGCAATTTTCGAATATAATACGGTATGGGTCTTGTACAGACTGCCATCAAAGGTTACTGACGGCATTTCGGTGATTTTCGTATAGTTTTTGCGTCACTTATTTGCCTATCTCACACCTCTTTTCGGCGTGGAGCCGTATTTGTTTTATTACCAATAATTTTTTTTCGAAACTCAACAAGGAATTTTTTCAAGGTCAGGTAAACGTCCCAGTAAGCCCTGGTTGGGGGTGAAAATGCGATTTAGACAGAAATGGCAGTGGTTACTGATCCTGCTTTTTAAAGAAAGTTACCTGAGCAGGGCTAAGCAAACAACTAAAAGCTTTAGGTTTCTGTAACTTTTTGAGGAATCAGCCAACTATGCTCTGCTTTAATCATTTTGCGATGATTGAAACTTACATATATCTATACTGAAGTAAGTACTCTCCACAATGAGGGTATAAGCAAGGAATCGATCAGCAAATTTATATTAGAAAGTCGATTTCACGTATAATTATGCATCCTCAGTGCTCATTCAAATAGAATCAGCTTCTATAGAATCAGAGTAAAGATAAATCCAGTTTTACGAAAAACGAATTTGTTATTCTATAATTCCTAGAATGAGATTTTTCACATTTGTACTTTTTTCTAAATTTTTTATAGCTGAAAGAACAGTATAACTAATTCATATGTTTTTCGCATCTTTAATTACCATATGCTAAACACAAATAAAATAAATTTCTACCATGGCGTATGCAGTTATAGTTCAGTTCCACAAACTTCCTTACTCCTCTGCAGGGATCACCGTACAAAGAATTGGAAGCGATCAATTTGCACGACCTTTGCAGATGACACTGCGTTTTGATCTTCTTGTACGAACCATCTGCGTCGCAGTTTGTGACAGGTTTGTAACTGCATCTAATAGAAAAATAATTTTACTCTTCATGACTAGTGACTTGCTATGATGCTGGAAACGCAGGAGCACCTTGCATATAGTTTAGAGGACCTGATAAGCTCAAGTTAGAGAAATTAATCAGCAAGAATAAGTTTCAAACAAAACTATAGATGACACTTAAACTTAAAATAAAAGCAGAAGATCTCAACATGCCACACGACAACTACAACTTGGATTCAATCATGAGCGAATCAGCAATATTTTGCTAATACTTCCTTATGGCCAGTACTTACGTTCCTATGTTTCTTCGTCCGTAATATGCTTTGTTTACTTGGATCACATGACCAGCAGGACATTCTACCCAAACTGGTTGTTGGTGTTCACAGGCGAATTGGTTTACTGTCGGCAAAGGGGCTGCAACGCAATTAATCATGGCTCAACCAGATGTGGCGAGGCGTTTTGAATTTGACAAAGTTAAATTTTGCACACCTAGAAAACATACAAAAATGCGCATTTAGAACACGTTCGATCCATAAGTAGGTAAATATGTGGAATAAGTTTTTACGGAACGGAAGCTGGGCTACGCTCAAAAAAGGATCTGGCTGCCATTAAATAAGAGCTCTAATTTTTTTCTCTTGACACTTCGTACATTCTCGAACGAAAACTATGAAGAAAAAAAGCATATTTGGCAAATAAAACTCTTGTTTGAACTTCAGATACAAGCTTTTCCAGGGAACTGGCATAAAGATGATAAACTTTCATAAACTGCCGGGATCCAGTCAGTTTTCCAAATAGTACCTCAACTGTTGCATTTGCCTTTAAATGAAAGAGCAAACGTTTCAAGGGTCTGTCTTTCCCAAAGGAGAATACTATTTTTCGTTATCCAAAAAAATCATGTATTTGCGACAAAAAACTTTTTAACTACCAATCATTGAAACAAACAGTTTTGTTGTGAATTATGTTATAATGTGAGTTCTGACAGTTTTGTACTCCCTAACCAAGCTTGTATGTACTAATTGCACTTGCAGCGACGAACACAAATTAATCTTTCGTATAGTCTGAACTAGTATGACAAACGCAGCAATACTTTCCCATCAAAATATCGCATGTGTGAAGGAAAAATATGTGTGACTGCAGTCGTCATGCCCTGGTTCTATCTCAAAAATCTTTAAGTTTATGAAACCTATTTCCAGTTCGCAAAGCACATCGACCTCGCCAGCCCGTCAACAAACGTTCTTACGAATCGCAAACTTACTGCAGTCGTATTTCAGTTCGATGTACTTCACGACACCGTAACAAGGATCTCCAAACACCGAGTTGCGCGCTTTCAGAACGCAGTGGCTTTCACCCTGGCATTGACGTCTGATAATGGCAGGAGAGCTTCCGGCGAGGCAGTTGGTTTTCTTGTTGTATCCGCATCTAAAAACGCGATCAGAATTAAACTGCGATAAAGAAAGTTGTGCTGCGAACAAAACGCATAGAAAAAAGATGCGTTTTAATCAAGTTGTCCGGTCGCTTCTGGTAAGCCATGGTATTGGTCGCTACAAAGAAAGCATGAACGGAAAACGCAGGCCGACATGACCACAAGATATATACAGTAACGTCTGAACTCAACTAACTTTTTTTCGCTAATCGGGTTTGGCATCTAAAACTTGCAGTGAGCATGCATGCTAAAATCCCCCTTTTGTTTTCTCACGTGTAAGAATTTGTTCTTCCATAGTAAGCTTCGAGCACGTTGATGTAAGTCCCACTCGGACAACTGGCTGTGACTGGTGAAGCGTGTTCACACGCAATTACTCGCCTTGATGGCGCTGCTGCAGCTTCTGCGGAAAGATTAAACAATTGCACGTAAATAAATTAACAACCAACCGAGGCTTATCATTGAAATTTTAAGTTTTTCTCCAATGCCTACTTCTACGTGGGAACATGAACGTAACATCTGACTGACTACAAACGACTGCGCATTTTGTTTGATCTCAGCGATACGTTTATGTTGGGTATAAATAGCTTGATATTGTTTCTTTCATAAAACCTTCCGTCAGATATTCTTTTCCATCAGATATATTGCACCAATCGTTGTACGCAACAGTCTAATTTAGTTTGATTGCAGCAAGCTTTTGACGTCACTCTTGCAAGGTTGTAATTTGTAAAATTATCAATCGTGTTTTTGTTGCGGTAAAGTATTGCTGCGTGATCAACGAATATGCAACCTGAAATCACCGCAGCGATTTTAAAGTCTTTGGTCACTATCGTCTTGCATTCGTCATGCAACATACTTGTGGCTTTGCCAGTTGCTTTTGTTGTATGCAGGGAATGTTGTTACCAGGTGCATCACAGATCGCAGATCACAGTACTGCAGTCTCTTTGCTGCACATGCACCTTGTCATTTTCAGATCGTTATTACTGTATTAGTCGCGTTCTAGTTTGATTAAAGCATGGGTTCTTTAAGTGAACCTTTTCACAATTGCATAAAATGTTGCCTGCTCATGACAAGAAAATGAACCAGTCTGTAAAATAATTTTTCCCTCTGACTAGCGAAACATTTTGTAAACTGTTTGCGCCTACGTTTTCAGATGCAGAAAATAGTTAACACGAGTTTATTTCAGTTGAACAGTTGCTATTAAAAATAAGATACGTTCTGCGCTGTTTCGGGACGCAGTCAAACTAAAAACGAAAAAATCTGCTTTGTGTTTTGATAATGGCCAAGAGCCCAGCAACATATGACTTCGCTGAATTACAAAACTGGTAAGTTAAAACTTTCATATAGAACAAATATAACAGTCAGCGGTTTTGGCCAACAGTAAATAAAATATATTATAGATTCTTCACAATTGTTGTTCTTGCAACCCTCCCGACAAACATCGTACAAGTAAAACCATGGCTGTCAAAAGTATTACGCTTCAGAAAAAGACTTAGGATATTGTCGACTGTCCAATTACGCTATAGCTTTTTTCAACATTTTAGTATATCACACAAATTCGAATGAAAGTTTTAGACTGTAAAAACTTGAAAATTGTTAAATTGTTAAGACGATTCCTTGAAATTCTTCTGTTTCAAAAATTTGTATAACACAACATAGCCTACTTACCGGAGAAAATCACAGCAGTAATAGCAGCGATCTGAATCACAATCAGTTTCATCTTTGCCAACCTTCGAATCAGAATTAAATCAGCTGCAACGATGTACGCAGGTTACAAAATCAATTGTTTAAAGCTGATTACAGTAATAAGGAGTAAGATTATATCCGTTTTTGGCGTATTGGTAGAAAAATTTTCACTTTTAGCATTTGCAGTTGTTGTTGAAAACGTAGTTTTCGTAAATCTTGTGTTTTTATCTGCATTACTTTCTTCATTCCACCTGCAGACACCAGTAAAGCTAATTCTACCAACGAGTTTAAACCTTGTCGTGTTTGCTGCGGAAGACGTATTTGGAAGACCCGCGAATCTTTCAACTAGGTCTGCTACTCAACGACATGTAGCTTGACATTCTGTGGATCGAATCATATATAAAGTCTGAGAAAAAATGCCCACAATGAAAAGATTGCCATATTTGGGCCTTGAAGGCCTAATTCTGCCGCTGACGAACAAAAATTAATATAAATTGGCTGTTGCGATGCAGCAAGAGTTAAATTCCCCTTTGACAAGAAAGAAGGAGCTATCATTTCAACTAAGGACTTCCGATTCAATCATACGTTTCACGAGGCAACAAAAAGATTTGTAGAAAAATCCACTCATAATTAATTATTTGGCGAATGGAACAAACAGTGTACTCGACTTTTGGAAACTTTGTCTCCCTTTTCGTATGTATTGCTGCAGCTAATGCATAGCTTCAATATACATCAAAGTTATTAATCTCCGCAGAGGGCGCAGCTACATCTATCAGCAATTTTTTAACAGGAGATCAATTTCACATAACGGTAACCATACACAGTTTCGAAATCTGCGAGCAACTGCTTATGGCTCAAATGCTGAAAGGCTAAAGCAGGGCAAAGAAAGCAAGCAAACTCCAGACCGCAATGAATGAGTCAAACCACACACTGCGGCAATTAAAAACTGGAAAATCCGCGGTTCTCATATAATTGCTTTCAATAAATCGAAAAACCACCTAATTCCAGATATAGTTACAGAGCAACAAAACCACAGATAAAAATCACTGCTTCGAGCGATGCGGCGGTGACTCAACACACGGTGGGCAGCGGAATACGTGAAGCGGTCTTGTCGTCAGGTTAAGAGACCTACTCCAGAAATGGCTTTTAAATGGTCGACATTGGGTATGAAAGTACAAATATTTGTATTGGTATCCTTTTATCTAGTTTTCTCCAATCACCCTGCTTAGAAAATGTGTTTGATGTTTAGCAACAAACTGATGACTTCATATCACACAAGTCACCACATAATAAGCATAATTTGCGCATACACGCATAATTGCACATAATTTGCACACAATTTGCGAAATAATCTGCTCATGTCAGGTTCTGATCCAGCAGGAAAGATTTGTTTTTGCCTAAATGTATGAAAAGGTTGAAACCACGGATTTGTGCTTTTAGTACCAACCAATTAGTACACTGCGCTCGCAAGGCCCTGACGAACCTTTGGTTTGCTAAACTAATTACAAGCATCTTGCTTTAAGTATGAATGAAAAGTTGAGGACCCAGGGTTGTGTGATGAATTTTATGGCAATGGTGTGGCATATTCGCTTGCTTGTGGACCCAGTGAATGTCAGCACCACCATAGTTGGCCATTTAACAAATCGTGTCGCAGTTTCATCAATGGGAAACTAAATGATACTTTGGTACACCAAAATTAGAAGCGCTGAATAGCCTTACAATGAAAATAACGACCAAAGAAAAAGAGGTAAACGATATTTTGAAGACGTTTCGGTAAATCCTGCTCCCATCATCACTGCATTTGCAATTGAACTGCATTGATCTTGCTGCAAGTTTTTAAGGTCAGTTGGGAGAAAAGTGCTGTGAAAAATAAAAAACGCGAAAAGTTGTTACGGTAGTGTCTTGTGTGGCAGTCCACTTCTAAAAGAAGAGAACCACTACACATTTAGGACAATTCCGCGAGAGCACTGGTTAGTGGAAGTGTCCATGGCACGCCCAAGTTAACA
>JGI24159J19872_10009825_pt1 | contig 12540 bp, 6 predicted proteins | sample Ectturendosymbi4_FD_19872 | JGI IMG/M metagenome (IMG submission 19872)
GCCTAGCGGTTGGGTCCTAGGCCAGGCAACATGAGCCAAAATGACCCTAAAACTACTTCACTTATGACGTCAGTCACAAAAAATCTGTAACCCCCAACCAAAAAATTTTTTTCGAGTGCAATGTGCTAGGCTGGCCGATCCGTTTAAGCCCTTGAACAGCTCTCTAGCGCAATCGGCNGAGGAGCTAGGGTGTTGGTAAGGCAAACGAAAACTGCTGTTTTTTAGGCCGAAATCAAAGTACGAATATATTTTATGCNGGCTCTCAAAGTGTTAAGCACAAACCACAAACCGTTAGATAATAGTGTTCTGCTGAAGTTTTTATTGGAAACTAGGCTACAATCTGAGTCTTTTGATACTGTGGATGACCTGCTGGGGTTTTGGGTTCAAAAGGTATGATCTAAAGCAATAAAAATATTTGATTAATTAGATAAATAATTGCTTTTTATTTTAGATCATAACTTTTGAACCATAACCATTAGAATGTCAATCAAAGGCTCAAAAGACTTGAGACTCGAGCCTAGTTTCCAATGAAAACTTCAGCAAAATACTTTGGCCTAGCGGTTAGGCCCTAGGCCAGGTACCATGTGTTGAAATGGTCGAAAAACTATGTCACTTATGACGTCACTCAGAAAATATTTTGAACATTCTTGCCTCCAAGACAACCAGATTGTTAAAAAGCTTAAAGGTTCTAATAACATCAGTTATGTAACAATGTTCTTACAACTTAGAAGTCATGTGACGAAGCAAATCAGACTATTTTCCAAAGTTGTTTTAAAAATCCATATTTTGGGCAAGTGGTCTTAAACTTCTGAGCGAGACTATATAGATTTACAAAATCTGGTAAATGGACACATATCAAAAAACGTTGTCAGCGTTATTTATTGTTATACTGGTAGGAGCAATGGCATTTTGTGCTACTTGGCATTTACCTAAATTTTTGTTCCAAGGTAGTGACAAATGGAAGGTAGTGGTGAAGGTTTTTATTCACCACACAGATGTGAAACTTGTTCTTTATGAACTTCTTTTTTGAAAACAAACAATCAGTGGTGTAACTGGATGTTTACGCCAGGAGGGAAAACATAGCTGAAAAAGGTCCACTGGCCAGTGTAGGGGTTGCTAGCATCACTCAGAAAAAAAAACTGAGAAATGACAGTGAATCCGGATGTGGTTGGCTGTACTAAAACCCTAAATCACCAAAAAATATTCTGAAAAATGCAAAAAAAAAATACTAAAAACCAAAAGAATACTAAAACTTAAGTATAAGCTAAGAATGGGCCAAAGTTCTACATTTGCTGTAGCTTGCAGAAGAGGACAATTNNCCCCTCCCGCAACAGCAGGTAGACCCAAGCACAGTCAGAATTTCCTCTGATAATTTGCGAAGAGTAGAAAAAATTTGAGAAACCTTCNTTTGACAAGAAGTTCTCAAGAGTGCCATCAAAAAATATTCATTTCATTGCTACATTCTGTTAGAATTCAATTAATTCCAGTTGAATTTTGGCCCCATACACACCAGTGGTGTCAAGCCACCGGAGTTCCGTTCCACCACCTTCATCAGTGAATGCAATGAATGAAGGGTCGTTTCCTAGAAATATAACCGAAGATGCCCAGCAGAACTCCAGCACTTGTAAAATGTCCACTACATCTTCAGTCCACATATGTGCATGTGTCTTCTTGCTTCAGTTAAGAATTCGGTAATGTGTGTAAGATAAAAGGGTTTGAGGAAAGCGTAGCAACTGTTTTCGAAAAGAAAAGTCGCCAAACTGTTCAACAATGTTGGTAATCAACTTTTCAATAAATTGAATATATCTGGAATCTTCTTGCTTTTATTTTTCCCAAGTGCTTTGGAAAATGATTTAAGTTCGTTTTGAATGAAATGTTTCCAGAAATTAAAGTTTATCTGGAAAGGGCGAGTACAGACGAATCCGGTTAATCGCATAGGCAATTGCCAAGTTTTTTTTATCCATTTAACCAGAATATCCGACTATCTGTGTCAAACAAACACCCACAAGTTTACCGCCCTACTCAACTTCTGTCCACATGCTTGCTACCTGACACCGTTGGTATGTTATAGCTTGACACCGAACGCGGAGATTTCTAGAACAGTGGGATACAAACATGCTTCTAGATGTTCTAAAAATCTCTTGTTTCTAATACAGTAGTTTAAATTCTGAAATCCTTCAGTGTTTAGCAAACCAACGGTCATCAGTTGAAACGTAAATTCGAAGTTGTTGCGGGCCCGCATGTTACATATTGTCTTAACCTGCGCAATGCATGTGTGACGTAATAATCACCTGTATCGATCATGGGGCGTTTACTGCATTTACCACGTCACTCGCAAAAAATTTGCAACCCCCAACCAAAAAAATTATTTCAAGTGCAATCTAGAAGACTGTCTGATCCGTTTGAGCACTTGAACAGCTGTCTAGCGCAATGGTGGAGAAGCTAGGGCGTTGGCAAGGCAATTGACAACTGCTGCATTTAGGCTGAAATCGAAGTACGAATATATCGCACCCCAGCTCTCAAAGTGTTAACAGTATATTTTCAATTGTGATAGCCTAAGCCCCAGTGGTACAGTGTCTGCATCTTGTTTAGTTTAGATGATTGTCACTTGGCCTTTTAATGATTTGCAGCACGATTCTTTAGACAAACGCTCCAAAAGCGTAAAAAATAGTTGTTGAAAAAAGCATGATGCAGGTTTCAGATTGCTTCCAATCACTGTTATTCAGTAATGCCAATAAGCAATGTCCAGCTGTAGTAAATTTGAATGGTGTAACAGAATAGATTGTCATAGTTAGAAACAAAAGCTTAGTAAAAGTTTAATCTAGTGTTTATTGGGTTGCTTGCTAAAAAGTTAAGTGCGCTGCGTGATGAAATTGTAAACGTATAGTCTTGTAAATTTGGTCATTTCCATTCCCTAAAGTGCTTGCAAAATGCTATACATGACTAGCTGTGCTTTGACTTTATATGAAAGCTTCTTTTAAGGTGGCAAGTAAGCCAAACTACAAAGTAAACTGAGAACTCAGCTGAGGTAGAATATATGGTTTCTAATTGATAACCTGTTTCATTGTTGCTTTATCAATCAAGCTACATGTATGTGAAGATGATTAGCACTTTTGGCACTGATTTTTTTTTCTTGGGAAAACATGTTGGATACCTGGCCAATTTGAAAGATTACCATATTTTTGCCAGTTTCTTCAAACACCTTGTAATTGAAGCTTAAACAAGTGCTTTATTTGTTAAATCCACTATTTCTCTTCATAGTTTTTGTATGCAAATGAGCAAACTTGCAAGAGAAGATCTCAGCTATTATCCAATAGAAGGCAGATTCGTATTTGTACATAGCCCCATATTTTCTGTTCCATAAAAAAACATTTCTTATGTGAATTGTATGCCTGTATTGAATGTGTTAAGCAATGTTGTTCTGAGTCGTGTGAATAACAAATTATTTTATCTGTTTCTCCATTTCAGGGAGTTGACATTCGTCACAACAAGGACCGCAAGGTTGTCAGAAAAGCTCCAAAGAGCAATGACATTTACTTGAAGTTGTTGGTGAAGGTAATGTATTTTGCTATTACATTTATCCTATATGGGAAAATAGTTGTACGTGTATGCAGTTTGCAAACAACTTTTTATCGTAATTAAGAGAAGATCAGTGAATGACAGAGCATAATTGCAATCCCACAAATCTCTTAGAAAGTCCAGTCTGGTTGCACAAACTTATGATGGTGGTTGAACTTGTTCAAACATTATGCTATATTAAATGCATATTTTGAGGTAAACTATTTACTTTCAGAAAACTTTGTTGCATATTCCATTATGTAATGCAGGGTCTCCACACTTCAGAGAGCCACAAACTAATACACAACAAACATCTTAACGTAATGTGATTATTTCAAGATATGTTACATCCTACCAAATCAACAAATTTTCATAAATTATTTTTTCATTATTGACAAAATGTCTTTACAGCCAGATGAAATAGGTTCGTAGGCTATAGTTTGGAGACACCTGATGTAATGTGAAAGTATATAAGGCTGGCTATTTTTCTTGCAAATCCCTGTAAGTGTCAACTAAAATATATGAGATAGTGCACCGTAATTGGGTGGTTGCATAGCCAAAACTGCAACATGTTGGTTTACAGTTCTATTAGGTAAGGTGGTCTTTTTTCCCCTGATAAGTAGCAGTTAATACTCAAATTAGGCAGATTTTGCTTACTTTGCTATGGAATGTTACATTGCCGTTACTGCTTCACTCATGGTGACCTGCTGATGTAGATGTTGCTGACAGAAGGTATGCCAGTTCTTCAGTTTTAGTTTTTCTAGCTTTGGAGTTTTCCAAATATTTGAACTTCATGCCACAGGATAATGTATTTCAAATAGATTTTGTTGTGCAAGACTTAAACTCAAGATATTGTTGTTTTTGAAAAGTTTGTGAATCTATGGTGCACCAGATCAGTGATTATCAAAATGTCCAGTGATGTTAAATGTTATCAAGATGAAGTTTTAATGTTACCTAATCTAAACTGTTTTTGTAGGTACTCTTGTTTGTCACTAGTGTTGAATTGGACTGTGACTGTTTCATCATGGTATGTTAGTGAGGAGACCACTTCATTTTTTGCGTGGTCCATGGTCCTGATTTCCTACATCACATGGTGTGCTAGCACATGAAACAGTAATTTTACACCTTAAAAATGTTTGCTGTTGACACACATTTTTTTTGCCTCACTGTGAAATATGCAGGGTATTGCTAGTGATGTTGTACTGTTGTTAAATATTAACAACTCCACTTTTAGCTTTGCACGTATTAGGACTTGAACTTGGCATTGTTGCAAGAGATGTCTTCATTGTTATCGTTTATTATTTGCTATTTCCTAAAAACCATTCAATTTCTTGTGTTCATTTGTTTCTCAGAAGTTGTAAGTAAAATATCATATTTCCAATTTTATTAATTGTAACTGCTCATTTTTGGGGTTCATACAACAATACAAGATCATGAGCTGGCACTTTAACATTGCAAAGATCCACAACAAACAAATTGTTTTATGAGATTGTTGTAGCTTTTCTGTGATGATTTTATGTCATGTAATTAAGCCAGTTTTTAGAGGAATTAAGTTATGTGCTATCATCTTTATCTTCTGCTTAGTCATGGGCATAACTTTATGGAAAGCAAAGTATGTGCAGCGAAACATGCTCATATTTACTTCACACTTGATAGATTGCCTAAACTTAGTTTCATTTAAAAGTAAAGTTTATACTGTGACATGCACAACCCTTATTTTGTCGGTACTTCCATTTCAAATTTAAATGTATTGTTGTGGAAATTAAAGGACTGTATATCAAAAATGGCAAGACCTACTGGAGTCTAGATGTGTTTGGTGCACTTTTGCAACAACGCAAGACCTTCAATTGATAATAATACTTAAGCAAACCTTCTATTGCAGTTGTATCGCTTCCTGGCTCGTCGTACCAATGCCTCCTTTAACAAAATCATTCTGAAGCGACTGTACATGAGTCGGGCTAACCGTCAACCGCTATCTATCGGTCGTTTGGTAAGTTTTCACTCATTGTTGTGGCAGCTGTGTTTGTGATGTATTCTTTCACAGATCCGGATTCATGTTGCTAGCTGTAGCTTCTATTACAAGCTGTGTAAGGTTTTAAAAATGGAGGAAAAAAACAACAAAAATCACAATCAGTTTTTACATTTCCAGGTTCGCAACATGAGCAAGGAAGGTCGTGAAGGCAAGACTGCTGTGGTTGTTGGAACAGTAACTGATGATAAGAGGATTTTCAAGATACCGAAATTGAACGTAAGCTGATGTGGAGGAACTGAGTAATTTCTACTGTTGTTATTCTTCATCTACAGAACCAACTATCATGAATGAAACTTACTGTTTCTGTGTTCCAAGGTTTTTGATACACATGCATCTGTTTATTTTCTAGTCACAACTGCGTTAAAAGGTCTTGCGTTGTGTCTTTTTGTGTATTTCCTTTCGAGATCGGATCAGGGTAAGCCTAAAAAGCTTCTTTGAGTGCAAAAACTGTAAACCATTTCTATATCATGTATGAAAATGATTTGTACCTCATTTGAAGTCATGTTCCTGTAGCATTTTGCTTTTGCCTTGTGATACGAACAAACTCTTTGTGTAGTTTTTAAACCAGTGCATTCCAACTTGCGAACGCATGAGTGCGTTTTGTTTTTCTGCAATACCACAACCTCACACTGTTCAACAAAAAATGCAATTTCTTGAAAACTAGATCAATTGAGGAAACTCTGGTTTTGGATTAGGAATCAGCGAACCGGTCAGAAATCATCCTAACTGTGACCAAAATATTGTTTAGCAGTAATATCATTCATGAAGAGGCAACAGCTGGCGTGCCCCAATTTGGGAACAACTGTTTTAGAGAAACGCATTCCCATTGGTCTTAGAATAGCCAGCACAGGCTACAAAAGTAATGAAGACTGCGAGAAGTCCAGTTGTCAGACTTTTTGAAGTTGTCTGGTCATTTTGGTGGGTGGTTGTTGAGTCAAGACTTGCGCTTTTGCCTTTGATGAAGATAAATGATTTTTTTTTAGAACATGTAGCAAAGTGGGCGCATTAAAAGTATTCCGCTCAACTTTTTGTAGTGGACTGTCGAAAATTACAGGTCCTCACTTCTTTGAATTCGGACCCAGGTTCTTTAAAAACATGTTTACTCGTGAAATTTATGTGCACAGCGTTTACCGACTAGATTTTCGACGAATCGCACGTGGTATTCCTAGAACAGCATATAGACTTGTATATTTATTTAATTTGCCATTTCCTTGACAATAGACACGCGTTTGTAGGTATTTATAACGTTAACGTTCGTGAACAATATCAATAGTGTAAAATTAAAACTGTGCGTTTGCATTACCCCCCAGTCCCCTCTCTACCTCCCCCTGAAGAAAGCATACGATAAAAAACGCTGAATGTATGTCGAAGCAGACGATCAATCTGCACTCGAAGTGACAGACACACAACCCGTCTTCAACTGCAACCCTAGATTGAAAAAATACATGTTTAAAGAGATAATGTGAGCGCAGTGATAAGAAGCTTGAAGTAGCCCTTCGGTGCCAATAAATTTGACTTTCGTTTCCTTGGAATGCAGGATAGCTACATTTGGCATGTGTGCTTGCAAAGTACAAATCACAAGCTACGTCTGTACACAGCGATGTAAGAACTCCAAACGCTTCATCGAAAGATGTGGGGATAGCAGTGTATGGATTTTGCAAATACTATGCACTGCAAAGCAAGGAAAGGTTGATCCCATCCGAAAATGTGAAATATATGATCACCCTGTCATTGATTAGTACGAACAGAAACAATTAAAAGCATAGGTAATTGTAAACCTATGTATAACTGTAATATTCTTTAAAAAGCACAGCAACATTATACTGGATGATCATCACCTTCTCAGTAGAATGAAACTTGCTTCAGTTGCTTGTATTATCAAGCTTGCCTTTCCTCTAAAGGGGTCGGGGGGCAGCAGCGACGAGGAGGTATCGAAACAGCTCCAGTTTTCAGCAACCTCTTATAGATCTGCTGGCTCTGCCTCAGGGCGGGACCAAGCCAGGTTGGAATGTAATCACACACCTAGTCATTGGTTGGCCCGTGGTTGTACCCGGCAGGGACCATCTCTCGATATTTTGGAGGCATTCTGGTCACGTGGCTGATCCACAGTAGTAACTGTGTTATGAACTTATGATGTTCTTGCCAAAAATCTTGATTTTCTTTCAAAATTGTCATTATTCCATAACATAGCAAGGATGTTATTGTAGCGACTCGTATGTCCTTAACTTAGTGTGCGTTACAAAATACTGCCTTGTGTGTGTATTACGTATTTTTTCGGTTCCAAAATTTTTAAAACCCACCTGTGACTAAGCACAATGAAGAACGCAACGTTGGTTTAAAGGTTCAACATATGTGCTTTTCTGTTGTACCATTAAACAGTTACAAAGCTGATGCTTAACACTTACTGGGATCTGCTGCCAGGAATAAGTATGCCGGAAGCTGTTTTTTTCGGTCATAGACCGACAAGTGTTGGAGATGACCGAAGAACTCATTTTGGTCTGAATTTCTGAAAATATAAGCTAAGTCAATACTGCTCCGGCGAGTTTCAATACAACAGACAAATTACCGAAATGTTTCAGTGAACAAAATTTCTCAGCAAAAAAGCAGGCTGGAAGTAGCTTGTTGTTGCAAAGCAGGTTCTAAACGAATGTCGTCATGACGACTCAAATCTTGTTCTGGAAATTCTTTTGCCAGCTGTTTCATGACGTAGTAAGTAAACCAGTGGTTCTTTTCTTTTTTATATATCTTACCCTTTAGATAACCACTTTATTCACCCCCAATACACTCAATGGTGTTCATTTATTGAAAATACTGAAATAACAAACTCTTACGGTTTAGAATGGTTTATAAAAATTTATGGTTCAGTAAATTTACCCCAGGTTAAGATCCAGTGTAGTAAAGCATTGAAAGCTTGTGAATAAATCCAGCCCATTGATTTTGAACACTTGTGGCACTCATCAAAAAAAAGCTGTGGACCGTTTCCAAAAATGTGTACTGCGTACAACAATCATTGTTTGACCTAAATCGGAATATTTTTCAAAATATCATGTTAGGAAACGGACTGCTCATGCTCTCCAATCAAATCAGTGGAAACTTGAGATAATTTTGTAATTATTAACTAAAAAAAGGAATTTTGTCTTCGCGAACGACGGCAATTTGTCAGCGTAGACGCCCACAGTTCTCCGTGTATCTATCGTTTTTGAGCCACTGTAGTCTAAATGGTAGAATCTCTAAAAAACAGGTATTTCAAAAGCTTCTATGCACACACACTCATTTCACACAGAAATTACTTGGGGCCTCCTTGTTCAGTATTAAGAAGTTAGGATGTTGTGTCTCTTGTCAACGTGGTCAATATGCAGTTTACAGGTATTCTTCGTTGTTGCATGGCAAGACAGTTGATGTTCTGCATTGCAAATGGCTTGTTTAGAAACGAGCCGAGACAAGATACTGGGTGTTATTGGCGAACAATCACCTCGTTTAGACTGTATTAGTTTTGAAATTTTGGAACGATGANGAGTTGCTTGGCAGTGAGTCTTAAATGCTGTGTGGTATTCGCAGGCTTCCTATGTAGTCCTGAAAAGTATGGAAAAATCATTTTTNATTTTCCAGTCTGGAAAAAAAATTTGTGGTCTTTTAGTATGGAAAAAGAAATAATTATCCACATTTGATCTTCTGACATACAGCTTCATAATACTTTATTTCAGGGTTGATATAATTTTACTTATATCGTGTTAAATATTATAGTGCCTGTATTTGACTTGGGTAGGTCATCCAGAAATGTTTGGAAATTTATTTCAAAATTGCGTAGGAAACCCGTATTCGTTTGATGCGGCCGTTGATTACTGTGCCTCTTGTTACCGATTTACAAATCACCAAAAAAAACGTTCGTGAGCGTTAACAGCTCTCCCGTACCATGGTTTGTGCATTCATGAAAAAGTTTATTCACATATGGGTCGTTCTTAATTATAATGCTGTGGATACCAGCGAAGCCTCAAACTAACATTCCACTTTGTCGCTAAGGGGATCTGTTTTCACACAAACAGTAGAATGGGACCCGTTGCCAAATTTGCGGTGTTTGACCTTGGTTTAGATAGCGCGCTTAGTGGTGTAATAATAAACACTGACAACCGACTCAAAGACGTAGAAGCTTTTTGAAGTTAGGAGGCTGTCTTTCATTTTGTGCTCTGCCACGCATGTTTCAAACTTTTTTACGTGCAATTTGACACATTGGGTATGCTTACTCCTGAAAGCAATCCTTGCCCAGCAGTCACTAAACCATGGTATGCATAAAATCAACCCGTTATACCGTTTCTTTAGGTTTGTGCTCTTCGCGTGACTGAGAATGCGCGTGCACGGATCTTAGCTGCCGGAGGAAACATCATTACGTTGGATCAGCTTGCTCAGCAGGCGCCGAAAGGCCAGAATACGGTCCTCATGCAAGGTGCGTCTTCTCGTGATAACGTTCCTGTACAAACAAGTAGTAGTAGTAGTAAGTTTCTTGGTGATAAGGAAGATGCTGCATTTTCATAGAAATAGTTTGCCAAGACACCGAAAAAGACAGTACGGTTATCATGCCAGGTGTCCCTAAACAAGCTGACATTAAAGACATATTTAAGTTAATGGAAGGGCCATGCGAATTATAACTAGCAACGCAATTGAAGGGGAATGTTTGCAGGATGATCCACACAGTTGCGCAGGGGGTACAGGGTCGCAACTGGTTCTCTCGTTAGGGTGCACCAGTTCCGCAAGGAACTGAGCTGGACGAAGAAGGTGTAAACCCAGCCAAAATGAAACACCGTCCTGGTTACCATAACCCTTTCGTATCCATGCAAACATAAGATCAAAAGCAGTCTGTCTAGGGCAAGTTATACAGCAGCAGCAGAACTGGTTCGATGACCAGATGATCATCTGGATCTTGCTTAGAGATGGTACTGCCACTGCTGAGTCGAAGGTGGTGGATGCTCCTCTTCATTGCCCTGAAACAACATGAAAGCAAAACAGCACCAGCGCAGAACAAGTGCAAACAACATAAAATATTATTCACAAAACAGATACAAACAAAATGTACAAAGTAAGACGATATTCATGACTTGATTAGCTAAGAATGGCACAAAAAATTTAACTTCATCTTGTTAATTTTATGTTCATTTATCATACATTTGACCGAAAAAATGGGCAATATGTTAATCTGGTAACCCATTTTGTTTTACACCAGTACGCTATCCTCGTCGTTTGTCACCAGTAGCCCCAATTGGTGCTGTCGCTGGAGCTCCGTGCAAGTACACTGTACTAAGCGATAATCGCGTTTTGTGTTGTAAAGAAGGTTCCGAAGTTGTACGAATGAAGCGTGACTGCTTTACAATGCTTTATCCTCGATAAACCTCCAAATCTGCAAGCAACGCAATCAGTGGCGTAACNGACAGAGGGTAGGGGTGCAAACCGCCCCCATGGCAAGCTATTNGTAAAAACCGGACCTCAGCTTAGTTTATATTTCGACAATTAGCATTTTGTGGGGTTTTCCGTAGGCTGTTGTCTTTGTGCATTTTCCGGAGTGTATTCCGGTGACTTTGGGTTTTGCAATAGACATCCACATCCGGATTCACTATCATTTCTCACCTTTATTCTGAGTGTTGGGCTTGTTGGCTCACTTCAGCTAAGTCCTCTTCCTCTGTCCCAAACCTCTAGTTACGCCACTGAACGCAATTAATGCTCCTTGAGTGGATCCCAGAGAGCTGGGCATGACCGCGTAGACTCAGGAGGTCCACGTTTGGCCACAACATATACGGCGACGTGATTTGTTCCAGGTCCACGAAAGTCGCGTGAGGTCTACAAGCACTTTGGCCGAGCGCCGGGCGTGCCGCACAGCCACACCAAGCCATACGTGCGATCGAAGGGCCGCAAGTTCGAACGCGCGAGAGGCCGTCGACGCAACCTTGGCTACAAGGTTTAAGTCAAGAGAACAAGTTCGGTGCTGGCGCGTTCAATAAACCACCGCACTTTGCGTGTTGTTTGAAGTCGTTGGAAAAATAGTATTTGTGAAGTGTCAACCGGTGCAACGGCTGGGAGGCAAGCAGGGATATCTAGAAACTCTCTGGAGGCAAGTGACCTTGCTGAGCAGCAGGTTGGTTCAATTCACACTAAAAAGTTGCAGGAAGATGACCTTGAGGCAGGTATACGGCAGTAGCTTTGAAAGAGTTCCTGCGATGCCAACATCTTCAGCAGCTATGTCCAACCCGCGGGCGGCATGCGGCCCAGTTTAGGTTTTTGATGCACGTCGTCTTCAGTATCATTTCATCCCGTCTGCAGGGGCGTAACCAAGGGGGGCACAATTCCCAGGGCGCCGAATCACTGCGGGGGTAAGGTTGCCAGACGTCTTTCAGCGCCAAGGACTGTCCTTGAATTTACTATCAAAACGCGTGATGTCCTTGATTCTTCAAAAACATCTTGTTGTCCTTGAATACTTTCCGGCGTCCTTCACAGTTCTTGAATATTTTAAAATTGTTCATTTAAGAACTACTGATTGCGTTGAACATTCAAGAAACAATAATAAGCAATGTAAATGAACAGAAATGTATAGATTTGTTCCATCTTAAACAGTTGTGTAGTGCATAATACGTTTTCTTTATTTTTCAATTTCGTGCATGATTAACATAGCCTAACTTGCCCATACGTGGTTCAAGGTTTCTGAAAGTAGCCCACCGTACGCAGAGGCGGGGCAAAGGGCATCCAAAGAGTGAAACTGCAGAAATTAGATTGCTGTAGCAAGAAAATTTTTCCAATTCTNAGACTACCAACACATGCTGCATGGATTTAATTTTTCGAAACTTGTGTTTTTTGTCAACACTAGTTTTTACGTACACAAACGCAAGTAATTCTCACATACCTCAATACCAGGGACCTATACTCTAGGTGTGCGTCGCATACCCAATTAAACTGATAGTGACGTGACT
>JGI24159J19872_10009827_pt1 | contig 12540 bp, 9 predicted proteins | sample Ectturendosymbi4_FD_19872 | JGI IMG/M metagenome (IMG submission 19872)
AAGCCAGTGGTTCCCAAACTTTTTCTGATCGCATGCCAGTTGTGGGTCCCGTACTGTCTACACGTACCACCTTGTTCCAGCAAGGGTCATATGTGCCAAATATAATTCGATCAAAAGTTTGGAAAACCAGAATTGGCGCAAATGCAACATGAAGAAACTGGCTGTGAGAATGTATTATGGCCATTTTTAGAAACTAACAAGGGAAGTAGGCTACAAGAAAATTTAGGATTTTATTAGCAAAACCCAACAGGTAAAAATTAATGCTGTTAATATATTTTTTTTTGTGAAGAAAAATAGAAAGTAGTTCTATTCGTGAACCACCTTGAAGCGTTCGCGTACCACAGTTTGGGGACCACTAGCGTAAGCGGTATAACTATCCACGTTTCCACAAAGCTGTTAAGTGAAGCTATCAGTACACCTTCAGATCTGCCAGGCACAACTTCTGCCTGCTTTATCAAAGTACGGCAGAGTCTGGGACGTCCCCGTAAAGGGATTTTCGGGACGTGCGACAGCTTGAAGCAGCTGTATCTCGGCGTTAAAAGTTCCCAGGCCAGCTTGTTAGCCTCACAAAGTTGATGAGTTGAGCAACATACTTCCGAAAGATTCAGTTATAAACGGTTCCTCTGAAAACGCGCTATCTTGATTTGCGCTATTTTATGCCACTATTGATTATTTATTAGCAATCTTACCGGTGGCGGTCTGGGCCTAGTTGTTCTAGATCCACACACGAGGTAATCGTAATCGATTACAGTTCTTTGAGTAATCGCAATCAGTTAAACTGATTACAAATGACATGTAATAGTAATCGATGACATTACCGATTTAATCGTAATCGACGATTACTTTCGCGACTAAACCCGGAATTCTTCACGCTACGTCTAGGCGCGATTAACCGCAGTTTCGGAAGCTGGGTTTCCTCCTTTATCATCGGTTGTTATGGTTATTTCTCAGGGGGCGCCATTTGCCCGTCTGTGCGCGTTAAATCCAGGTAGTCCTGCGGCAAGCACAGCATTTGTAGCGAATTCTCACTTTGTTCCAGCGAGAGCCTTCCTGTTGGCCGCCAGAAGTAACGTAGTGTCTAGTGGCATTCAACAACAAAATTAAGAGCTTTACTTAAGAACGTGTGGACACTACGCAAACAGAAGAGTTAACGTTACATTATGAGAGTTGTTGGTTCATTTATTTATATATATTTTTCAGAGGAATAAAGTAATTTAGCCCAAGTAGGAAGCATCTTTCAACAATGCTGATACAACTAGCATGTCAACAGAGACCAGCCACCAGATACTGGTAAAAAAACTCAACGAAACCAGTGCGGTTTTGTTGACTGTTGACGTTTGCTCCAGTAGACGTATGAGCAGTTATATTGACATCACTGTTCATTTCAATTCATATTATAAGCTACAACAGGGGTGCGCAAACATTTTCTACGGAGGGCCACATTGAAGATTTTCTTGCTATCGAGGGCCGCATGCTCGTGTTACATATATTGCACCTATTCGGTTTGGAAACTTAAAAAAAGTTTTACATGAGCTACCACAAAGTGAAGGTAACAATAGTCACTTCCGGTTGAGTAAAAATGCGGTTTCGAATGAAACGTGTTGAAAAAAACTTGATAATTCTAATCTAGTCGATAAAATTACTTTAACATAGACTCCAAACATGTATTATGTATGTACGTGTGACTGCCCTGCGGGCCGCACAAAATGCCCTCGCGGGCCGCATGCGGCCTGCGGGCCGTAGTTTGCCCGCCTCTGAGATACAAAATGCTTTGCTGGGTTGCAGACGATCGAAAGGTCAAAGATCATCACAGCTGAAAATATCGTAACTTAGTTTGAAGAAATAGTTAGAAATGTTGAAATTACTAACAAATGAGTGTACAAGCCTGATTGATAAAATATATGAAATGTTGATGTTTATCAACTGTAAAAAACATTTTAAACATTGAGTGTGTTTTTGTTTAATTACTATTTAAAATGTTTGCTGACGATTGGCTGCACAAATATCTCAGCAAACAATTGATGTGATTTTTCTTTTTTTCAGTGTTTACTCCTCAGTGATTCGTAACTTCGTTTATTGCATTCATTCATATCGTTCATTGTCTGAAAATATATTTGCATCAAACCATGCGGATGGGTTTTGTTTTCTTTCTGAGGATAATATCATTGCGATTGTGATCGTGACTACTTTCAATGTAATCGTGATCGACTGCATTGAGATTTTGTTTATTCGTAATCGCGCATGTGGCAAGCAATCGTAGTCGATCACATTTGTGACGTAATCGCCCCATGTCTGATCGTCTAGATCGGTGGCTACATTTAAGGCGCTGTGACGTTGTGCCTATTGAAAGACGTTGGTCGGCTTTATGTTAGGAAATAAATAAAAAACTAGCAGTGATCAGGAAAAATGCGACATTAAAATAACATGCACAGTCGACATCACAAGCAGTCTTGTGAAACCCTTTTCCTTGTCTAACTCCACGTCCTTAATGTCGTGCATTGGGCTTGCTTACGTTTCCAAGCTGGATTCCCTTTTGTTTTATTTTTTAATTGAAACCAGCTCAGTCTGGTCGCACGAAGATTTTCAAGCCGCTGCATTCGCTGCGCGTTAACCTGGAAGTGGCTCGCACCCAAGCAAACAAGATTCTGCCAACAGCGCGTGACATCCTTCTTTTATCGAAATGCGTAGATATTTCGCCCACTAGCGATTAAGTGCATATAAGTACTGCGTACCTTAGGTGGCGCCAGACGACAAACCAAAGTCGGAAGAAAATGTTTAAATTACATTCTTGCTATTGGAGCACTTACGATCACCAAGAAGTATTTCGTACAAACTGCCCAGCGGCAGCAACGTACGAAACTCATGTTCGTACGTAACTCTGGAAGCGCCCTTAATTTTTACTTAGATACCTGAAACTGGTATTTCGATTTTCTACATCGGTGTTTCCCCTACTTCACAACCGGAGCACACATTTCGCTGGTGTTCTGAGATATTTCGATCGTGCGTTGTCTTACGTGCTGTGCATCATTAAAACATTGTCGTTTTGTCTCAAAAATATCCCTGCTGATGTGTTTATAAAATTGCCTCAAGTCAGCGATTCCAAAAATATGCAAGCGGGAACAAAACTGGATGAATTTAGTAATCCCGACATAGCAAAAAATGTATTTAAAAAATATTTAAGGCCAAACCCACCGTTTCAAAAGTAAGTAAAATATTTAGTAAAACATTTGATTAAGGCCAATCCACACCTTCGAAACGTTTGTTCTGACAATCAACATTTGTTCGACAACAGTGCAAAAACAAGATCAGCCAATAGCCGGGCATGCGCTGTTGTTGTTACTCGGTGGCTTACCGGTACCGGTGGCTTGCCGGTACACATGGCGATACATTTCTTTGCACTTTTCAAACGGCTAAGACTTGTTGCTTCACTTTTTGCCAGTCGAACCAATTGTAAAGGCGAGTTGGTAAACGGAATCGCGCAGAGAGCGATGCAATTCGCGAGTGCCGCCGAAACGAAGGTCGCGAACTTGCCAGACACAACGCAGGTCGCACAATGCACATGTCCAAACCTTGAGAACGTGCGCCTTTTCTGTGTAGGAAAAGTCGAGAAACGACTTGTCCGTCCCTTCCGCACCCACGAACGGGTTCTTCCAGTCGAAGGACTGGAAGAAGTCGAGGCAGAGGAAGAGCTTCTCGGCGGCGACGCTGAACGATTTGTGCTTTTCCGCCACTTCGAACCACTTACGGAGTCGCTGCTTCAATCGTCGTTCCCAGGTCCTGGGCAACGTAAAAGGTTGGGTGGAGTGTTTGACATGCCTCGTTGTTTCATATGGTCACTCGACCCTTCCGGTTCAAGTAGAGGAATTTTGGACTTTTCCCAACTGACAGCCACAACAGCAAAATCTTCCAAACTGCACCCGCGAATAAAACGCTTTAACGCACTGAGCACAAAACGGAAGAAAAGGTCGAAATCTAAAAACTAACGAGCGAATAGGGCATTCGAATCCTTACCAGGATCGCTTTATGTCACAAACAGAATGCTGGCAGTTGTAAAACCGTTAACACGTGAGTTTTCCGAAAGTCGCCCATCTTTGCCATCTCGCCCGCGTCGCTTATGAAAATCGCATATGAACTACATGCGTGCCGACAATTACACGCCATTTCGCTGTACAGGAAAGCTCAAGAAAAAACTGCACACGAACGCCCGAGTGCAAAAATTCTGTCTTATCGTCATTGTGATGTTACTCGTAAGCATATGCATAAAAAAGAAACGAAAGGTGAATTTCAGTGTAAGCGGATCTTACTGACTTGAAATGCATGGGAGGACGATGGCTGATCAAATTTCGCTCGTAGTAAGTTGAAAGAAACGAAGTCATGATTCTGGCCAAATACAGTGAATCGCTGGGCATCATCAGGCCCATTTCGAGGTTGTACATGGCGAGTTCAGGAAGTCGGAGAACGGTCTCGTTCAGGTATAGAAAGAGGCCTGCAACCAAACACGCAATTTTGAATATCAATTTCCAGGCTTCTTCCATACCTTTTCCAGACTTTTTCCAGACTGAAAGATTTCTTAATGCCATATCTAAGACAAATACAGGCACAATAAATTTTATAGTTAAAACGATGAAGTAAAATATCAACCTTGAATGAAGTATTATAAAAAAAAATGCATGTCAAAAGATCAAGTATGGAAAATTCTTATCTCTTTTCTCTTTCCATACTAACAGACCAAACAAAATTTTTTTTCCAGACTGGAAAATGACCGAACTTCTTTCCATACTTTTCAAGACTCCGTAGGAACCCTGCAAACAGCTGCGCGGCACAAATGCTACGTTTGAAAACATTTTTTCCAGCGGATTGTTAGAAAATGAGCTGCCTCATTGCGTTCTAACTAATCGAGAATGAATGAAAGAGAAAGTACCAAAAACGGTAAAAAAACGACCACTTCCCAAACTTCAAATACATTTTCTGTTATGGTTGTTTCAAAACTTGTCATATGCTGAAAACAGAACCAATACAAACCGAACCAGTACAAAAAGCGAAGCACACTAATACAAATAATTCAAGCTACAAGTGACAATTCAATCGTTGCTAAATTGTCAATTGTGCTACTTTGTTTGTTTATCATGAAAAACGTAGCCTTATGGGCAGTACTATTAACCTTAGCGACTGGACAAGTTGTTCAAGTTACATGTCGTAAATTCATAGCGTTTCATTAGGTTACAGTTGCTAAGACGAAGCTCGGTAAATTCCATTAAGTTTTAACTGTATTCATTCATAAGTACTTCGACAAAAGGGGACCAGCTACGAGATTAAGTTTTGTTGAAGAAGCGTTCACGAGCCCCGAACGAGAATTCAGCGAAAGCACAACGAGAATTCAGCCGTCATACAAAGCACGCCTTACCGATTTCAGGCAAGTGGTGGCAAACTTTAATTTCCTTAATTTCCTCTCTGCGCTCCAGCGAGCAGACGAAGGCGGCGGCGACTTGCTGGTAAAGCGCCTGCTGCTGCTTTCGCTCGCGATGATTCGCCAGCTTCTCGTCGTCGGCGACGATCGCCTCCTCGCAACGCACGAAGTCGTAGACGAGCCTTGGCTGACTCGAAAATTCCGACGGGTTGTAATGCTCCCGGCCGTCGACAGAGGTTGCCAGGACGGAACGAGAGGACCTGCGAGTCAGAGTTGTAAACGCTGGGAAGAAGTTTAGCTTTTCCAACCGCGTTGAAGTTAATTACAATCATCGCAAGTTATAAAATCATTATAACCAAAGAAAGAAAACCAAGAGTTACATGAGCAGTGGGTTTAAAACCGGACGTCGGTTGTGTTGAACCACACTTGTACACAGTGACTATGGAATACTGAGACGATTGAGACGACCGGTTTGCTGCAGCTTTACAGCGGTGCTTCCCAGCTGGTGTGCTGGGAAATTGGTGAACATGTTGTATGCGAGTCTTTCAAACAGTGCTGCCATTTTAGCTGTTTTGCTGCTAGATCTAGCAGGTTTTTCTCTCTGTTAGCTGGATTTTTTTCAATCTAGCAGCTAGCTGATTTTCTAGCAGGATTTTGAAAACCATTTAGCAGCTTTAGCAGGTAACAAATTCCTGACAAAAAATTTTGTGTGAACAATTTTTGGTGATAATCTTCTAACTTTTACTCCTTGTTCACCAAAAATACTTTGTCTTCGTGATGATGACGCTTTGTAATGGGCAACATCAGGGCCAGGTACAAGTTGCCCCAAGCATTTCGAATTTTTATTGTGACGCAACCAACCTACTTCAAGCAGAGCATTGCGTCAAAATAACAAACAACTGGATGACTTGGTGAAGCCTAAATCAGGTGGTTCTGTTACGCTAGGAAGTCGTAGAGCTAATGTCTGGTCCATTGATAGTGAGTGCAAGACTAAAGATTGATACATAGCTTCACACGTTTATTTTAACCACCTCAGAAATAGTAATTTTAACTATTTTTATCAGATTTTAGCTGAAAATGTGTGACATGGTTTTTAGCAGAATCTAGCAGTTTTTCGTGACACCATTTACCAGGTTTAGGTGACAACCATCTGGTAACACTGCTTTCAAAGACCATTTTACAATCAAGTTACGTTTCAGTCATTAGCTTAGTAGATTTTCGGCGTGAAGAAAACTGAGTGTTGCAAAGTGTACACCGGGCAAAGAACGGTTTGGAATGACTGCCAGTACGGTATCATGCACAAAGGGCTGGTGAGCGCAGGCTGTTGGACTTGACAGTTAGCACGGAAGCTTTCCCACTCCCACCTCATGTTCATCTCCAACGCCATTCGACTGCCTCGTTTGCTTCAATGGGTTTGTGGTGGTGTATTACACAAGTGGGTTAACAGGCCGAAAAACTCGGAAGGTGGTCCGGGGTCGGGCTAGCGCAAGGAATGCGGTTAAACAGTGCCATTGTGTGTCCGAACTCTTGCGGCTATAAACGGGAATGAACAAAAATATTCAATCTGTATACTGCACAACTTTACAACGTATAAAGAAGAATAAGATAAGAGATCCAAACACCCTGAATTAACTTCTACTTTCGGTTATGGCCACTCGATGTTCAGCACAACTTTGAAGTGCACACAAGGTAAGAAAGTAAAAATGACACGTTTCGTTTACTCATCTCAGCGAGTATCATTACAAAGCCCTGCAGAAATAAATGATTCATAGGGAACTTGCCTTGACGAAGACGACCGTCCATCAATCGTCGTTGCAAATCTTCCATTTGACGTTTTAGCGACAGTTGATTTCTCTCGAATGTTTCTGGAAAAACAGCATCCGGTGTTAGACAGCAAATGATGTAAGTTTTGCTAAAACTGACAAACCTTGATTGACGTACTTGCTCAGCAATGCTAACTTGCTTTCAAAGAACATTTCGAGCCTTTTTGCCTTCTTTGAAATAGGATGATCAGTTGTATTGTACCTAAAACAAATAACAGCATTTTTAGCATTTTATATCATCATTCTGACCCTGAGCAATTTCACGGCAACAAACACTAAATGAATGAATGTGAAAGAATGTCGCAAATCCAACACATCTTCACTGAGTTATTGCTGGATTTCAAATTTGTTTTTTGATACTTTGCTTGTATAGCCAAGTGACTGCTGCAGTGTTGCAGTAGCAGGATTTATACACGTCTTAAACAAAATTGTTCATGCACACCTTTGGAATTGCTAGTGTTAGCTCAGGACTGACTGTTTTGCGAACACCTGACTAAAAATGGCAGATAAATTTAACACAGCCAGTAAATTTTTAATTTTTGATATCAATACATTTCTTATTTCATTAAAAGTTTGCTCATTTCAAGCTTCAAAGACAGTAACAACTCATATGAAACTACTGACTGTCCTGACAGTATGTCAACATGAAACCAGGCTTGGCTGGCACCAGCACAAAAATATTTGTATAAAATTAGAAAGGCATTTTATCAACATGGTGATGCAGCTATGAAAGCCAACTTTATCACTTGCAATGTAAACTGCCTGCACCTTACAAAAGCACTTGTTTCATTATATTTTTGCAAAATGATGACATTTCTCGAAGCTTGTTAATTTTAAATGCTTGTGAGTCTGACTACAACGACTGCAGTCCATATTTCATACAGCAACACGGATCTTCTACATACATCAGATTGTCTCTTTGATGAGAAGTTACCTGTAACAATTTTCAACCATCAAACGAAAATCCCTGGCAAACTCAGCAAAAGACTGGTATTCAGATTTTTCAAATTTTTCCAAAATTTTATTGAGCCACATAGGTTCTTTGATTCTTGTATCGTAGTCCCAAAGGCCAAGGCCCACTGTATCCACACGGTCCATGAATGGCCAGCATGTTGTTCTGTGAACAAACATGTAAAATGTGTTACATCTAAAATTAGACAAACAAAACTTTTTTAAAAAACAAATTTTTATTAGTTAGATGCAAAAAAGCATATCACCATTTCAACTACTGAAATTAGCATCCACAAGTGCTCCCCATATATAGCAATGCTAACTAGTGGCTATTCTGCATTAATTGCTTCCTATAGACAAGACCCAAATCGAAATATTGTTGAAGCACATTCCTTTCAAAAACAGAGATCGCAAACATACCAACGTAATCATATTGTTACTAAGACTTACACCCACTGGCACGTATGCAAGAACAATGTGGGAATAAATTTGTTTAACCTACAATGTGTTCTCGCAAAAACCAGATAAACGCTATCTCACAAATGTATATCCAGCATGAATTGAGTGATAACAGGAAGCCAGTCAAAGCTGGGAAACCACCAGTAATTGGTGGGCCACAAAACTGGTTTTTAGTGCTGAAGTGAAACAGTCATAACTTTCATCACGTTTGCCTAGTGGTTATCCTTTTTTGTAACACTAGAAGTGCTGGTGACATGCATGCCAAAAAACAAAGCACCATTACTTTAATGAACTTCTGCAAGAACATGTGATATTGACAGAGGTATTTTTGTCTGGGCTTGTTAAAACCTTCAACAATATCATAAACCTTAGAAATTTTAATATGTGTAATCTTAGAAATATGTTAACAAAGTTACTAAATGGGTACACATAGCATCTTACTTGTTTTGTTTAATTATTTCTGAAATAATTCTTTGGCCTGAGTACAACTCATGAGCCTGGTCCACCTCTGATGAAGTCATTTCTTCATCTTCCTTTTCCTCAGGAAGAGACGTTGTCTGGGTTTCACTTTCACTTTCTTGGATATCCATAGTAAACTGACAATTAGCACTCAGTGTGCTTTCAGTTCTCAGTACAATATTCAGATCACTCTGTATGCCCTTTCAACATTATAAAATTAACCTGTCAATGTACATGACACTAATTGAGCACAAGACTATTACAGTATTTCATGTTACAGACAACTTTGCACCTTGGACATGGCCCCAAGTGCAAACATGGCAACTGCCTTTGATGGGTCCACGACTTTTGCAACAATGAGGCAACTGCAGCTGATCACTCGATAACTCACAGATTTTTTGGCTTTACCAGTGGCTAACCAGTAATAGTGTTAAAATCAATATTTCTATTAATGAAATAAAATGCTTGAATTCTATTCAATTACTGGATTATCCAATTAATCTTTATGTGATCAAATAGAGTATTTTCTTGATAAGTGATAGGTTATGCTTTGAAATTTAAGATCCTTGTGTGATAAAACATTCTTAGTTGAAAACTGTAAATAAGCAAATAAATTTGTATGTGATAGTTACTGAATTCTTAGCAATAGAGATTGCTACCCGAAGTCTAGCTGGGCACTACTTGAGGAATATAAGACTGGAATCAACAAATTAACTTGGTTAGTAATAAGCCCATCAAATTGTTATAGATATAGATAAAAGTTCACAGTTATATATTGTTACAGTCAAAATGTTATCAACAGCTAGACATGGTGCAACTAATTAATTACTGTTAACTCTTTGGCGTCCGGCTGGTTTCGGGGATTTTCGGAAAAAAACGCCTAAATGCACGTGGCTTTGCGCGGGAATTTCTCCAGTCTGGTATGCTCTACAGACCTGGTGAAAGGCTCAAAAGACGCGGCAAGTCTTCTAGTCTTCTAGTCTGCACTCGAAAAAAATTTTTTTGCTTGGGGGGTGCAGGTTTTTTGTGAGTGACGTCATAAGTGGAGGCCACCTTTGCCTGACCCTGGGCGCCAACCGTTAGGTGGTAGTATTTCACCTGAAGTTTTTACTGGAAACTAGGCTACAATCCAAGTCTTTTGATACTTTGGATGACCTGCTGGGGTTTCAGGTTCAAAAGTTATGATGCAAGTTAGTAAAAATATTTGACTAATTAGCTAATTAATTAATTTGTTTGTTTTAGAGCATAACTTTTGAACCAGAAATGCTAGAAAGTCGATCAAAGGCTCAAAAGACTCGGACGCGAGCCTAGTTTCCAATGAAAACTTCAGCGAAACACTTTGGACTAGCGGTTGGGCCCTAGGCCAGGCAACATGAGCCAAAATGACCCCAAAACTACTTCACTTATGATGTCAGTCACAAAAATTCCCACACCCCCCAACCAAAAATTATTTTTTCAAGTGCCATCTGCTAGACTGGCCGGTCCGTTTGAGCACTTGAACAACTCTCTAGCGCAATCGGCAGAGGAGCTAAAGCGTTGGTAAGGCAACTGAAAACTGCTGTTTTTAGGCCTAAATTGAAGTACGAATATATCGTACGCCGGTTCTCAAAGTTTTTAAGGGGGTTGCCAGAACATGAGTGAAAGCATGATTGACTATGGAGCATAATTACGTAGGACTAGATTAATGTGTTAACTTCTCAAAAAATGCTATATCCGTGAAACAAGTATGGAAGCTGTTTTTGTTGGCATCTCCCATAAGCTAGCATAATGAACCTATGTTACCTTGACATTAGGACAACCTGCAATAAAACCTGAACCACTTACTAACATGGATCTAGGGTTAAAATACCACACTTGGAGCAAAACCAAACAAGTGAGATTTTCAGTAAAACTTGACTTGTAGCAATCTGGATCGGATCACACAACCACATCCTGTTTGTTACAATTTTCTTTCAGAAATGGTGGCAGATGCAAATGTATCCATTAAGACCAAGTATGTTGCTACAACAAAGGTTGTGCTGATGATACACAACAAGAAAACAAACAACTATCAATATCTGAAAAGCAGTTTTCTTACCAAATGAATCTCCCTTGGCAATGCAAACACTGATGTAGCTACAGCATAAGGATTTGAGTTCGGCTTGCATTATGCAACAAATGTTGGAGAAATGTCACAAAAGGACTGTGACGTCAACTAGGAAGCTTGGTGGTAGTTCCAATAATAGTAAAATTATTACTTCAAAATGTAATTCAGCCAATGTCTAAATGTTTTAGCATGGTTCAAACTGATAGTAAAGCAAGAAATCTTGTTCACAACATAAGTTATGTGATTACTTGCATGACAGAGAAATTGTACATCTAATGAGAGTTTTTACAGCTATTAGTTGCAAGTGCTTTGAAGTTGTACTGTGGATTAAAAGTAGAAACAACTCCAAAAGGTCTCTGGATTATGTCATGTTGATTTTCACCATCAATGATTCTTGGAAAAGGGCATAAAAGAATTGTTTGTTTGGCTACATATTTCAACACATTTTAGGGAATAACTATCAGTAGGAGAGTAAACGCAAAGCTCGTTCTGCTATAAGTTCGCCTGTATTTACATTGCTTTCAAATGCACCATGCAAAGTGGTAAACATTGGAAAAAAGTCACTTAAAATTGTAAAGAAGTGTGTCAATATAAAATGATTCTTTTTTTGCAATTCTTGGTTGCTGCACATCAATTCCAATGTGTTTTGCATGACAAACATCAGTAACAAAAGTCTACAACCACACATTATAATAATTTGAAATAAATCAAGGAAAAGTGTGCAAATAAAAAGATTGTTTTTAGCAACTCTTGAGCTTTGCACTTCCGTTCGAAAGCAGTTCAGGTTACAAGCATCAATGTGAAGCATGTTTCCCATTTTAGCTTACCAGTTGAAAATGCGTAGCCGCGACCACCTACTGGTGATGATAATATCTTGCGAAAACAGCCTGGATACCATAGATATCGTTGCAGCAAAACTGGTAATGAAAGTGTATGCCAAAATTTTGTCATTATGCAATATATTGACCAGACCAATTTTTTCAAATAATCTCAAATCATATCAGCATGTACAGCTATTCAAAATGTTTGTTTTTTTCATTTTCACACTTGATTTTCTTGGCATGAGGATCACAGCAACCAGAAACAGCAGCCCTAAGAGCTTTCAAAACACCTCACAGTTATCAGCAACCTCTGAAAGCTCCACTGGCTCAACACCAAGGTGAAACCCAAAGCAAGGTTGATATCTAATCACTAGGGCAAGTTTTTGCAACTTTTTTTACAGCTTCCTAAATACTCAAAATATATGCAGTTCAGTGTTTCGAGCTGTTTCCAGGAATTTTATATTGCAACTTTTTCAATTTTTACGTGCCAATTTTTACTGCAATTTTTATCAAGTATTGCGCAAAATGTAACAG
>JGI24159J19872_10009828_pt1 | contig 12539 bp, 8 predicted proteins | sample Ectturendosymbi4_FD_19872 | JGI IMG/M metagenome (IMG submission 19872)
GTGGACACCCCCCAANCCTCGAACAACTTCCTGTCATCGCCCAACCTCAACCACCACAAGCTTCTCAACCAACACCCCGGTCCACAGGATACTGCTGCTGGTTGTTGTTGTTGTTGAGGCTGACGTGCAATCGCAGCCGCATTGTGCGAACAATGCCACGCACCGAGCTGTGCGACGGGGCGGAGGCTTTTCGCCGCGAATCGCGATTTATTTAACGCTGTTCGACGCAGACGCAAAACCTGTCAATTCCAATTCCAGCCAATCGCCGGAACTTCTACCTCCACAGCCGACCGTGCAAAGCGACATATTAAGAGATATATCCCACAACAAACCTTATCTGCTGCCACTCATATGACGTAATGCCCTGGTCATCGGTGCTCTTGCTTCCGTTCAACGTCACCAACACGTCACCGTCGGTGGAAAAGAACCGCTCCTGGGGATTCCCCGCATTAGCGACCGGTGGTTTATTGGATTCCTGGTGAAAATTCGAGAGAGTTGCAGCAGAATAGACGATGATATGTAATGATTTGGAACTTATAGCCCTGCTATCCAATGCAATTCATGTCTCGAGAAGGTAAGTTCAGTTGAGATAAAATATATTTAATAAGTGGATGCTGAAATTTCAACCTGCACGCACTCAATATTTCTAAATAAATCATCTCATTCATGAAGTTGTTTAAACTTGTGGGCAGAGCTTATAAAACAGCTATTGAAGTGCATTGTACCCTAAATCCTAATTTTTGCCGACTATTGTTCGTCTCTCCGTTTCGATCGATTGAATAGATTAACCGTCTCCAAATATCTGCACAACATATTTCTACAGTTGATGGGGTCTAAGTTAATGTCGGGCGAGAAAATACTTAGCTGGAAACACTGCCAGAAGCAGAATATTTAAGTGGAAACACTGACCGGCTCAACAACGACATTGACGTCATCGCTCGATTCCTGGCCAGCCTCATCAGTGACAGTCAACTGGAAAGTGTATTCCCCCACCTCGAGGCTGGAAAGCTGAAGACACATGCTGCGGGTGTTCTGTGGGGGGATATGTAACACTGGTGAGGAGTGAGCACGGTGCTACTTTAAGCAAACATCGTCATCACTGGGTGTTCTTGTGTCAGAAGTAAAAGTCAAGATTATTTGTCGATTATGACATCACTATTCGCCATACGTTTGTGTAGTGCGGAGTTGCCATGGTGACAACGAAATTTGAAATAGCAAAATGTTTGTTTTCCAAGATGGAGTTTTTGATCGAATACCAAACACGCATTGCATCCATCGATCGATCAAATTATTTTACTTTCGCTTTCACACATTTTAAGTAATATTTGCCTGAACAGCGACCGGCTGACAATCATCCAACAAGAACGCGACACGTCACAAAGATGACGCGCAAGCGAAGAGGCTCGATCGACGTTCGCGGTTTGTTACATTGCGACAAAAAAATAAAAGGTAAACTCGGGGCAATAAAGCGATATGAACATAAAGTTCTTGCGAGGTCCAAACCNGCCCGTACANATTTACAGTCATATCCACCNCTGATNGTATGCAACNAANCCAGNAGNGGATCGGCTGCAGATTTCTAACATTGATATTTTCCGTNAATTCCAACTTTGACATTTTCAAACAAATNACTTCTGAGATTGAAAATGAACGTCCATTGACTAAAATCAAGACTTGCAACGGAAATAAAGTTTTCTAATTTGCACCCCAACATACCGAANGGTGGATAAGGNCATTGTCGAAAATAAACAGCGTTTCCATCAAGCACGGTATGGAGAGCATTTCTGATTCATACACAGGAACTTTCACCACCGGATCGCAAAATACAAGAAGAGCAAGTACCTGCATGTCTGCAACTTTAACTTTGCTGTCAGGACTGATCTTCCAGCTGTATTTGACTATCCCCCAGTCATCTGTGCTTTTGTTACCGCACAAAGTCACTGACGTCGTAGGAAGTTGGACAACGCGCGCTGGTCCAGCATTTGCGATCGGCTTCCTGTCTGTTCCTGCATGGGGAGGAGATGAAAAAATTAATGACTGATATTTGGCGAGTAAATAAAAAAACACTTTTAAGACTGACTTTGTCATATATCTCCGAATCAAAGATTATCGCCGTTGAAGAAGTATCAGGAAGTATATTGAAAAACACTAACTTGTGACCAGCGGCGTAACTGATAGGGGGGCAAGCCGCCCCCCTGGCAAGCTAGATATAAAAACTGGGCCCCCTCTAGTTGACATTCTGATATTTAGTATTCATTAGGTTGTTGTTTCTTGTTTTTCGGGGTGTTTTCGTTTTTTTTCAGCTAGTATAGACATCCACGACATCCAGAGATTCACTATCATTTCCTAATTTTTTTCTGAGTTTAGGCCAGTGGCTCCGCCTTCAACTAGGACTTACCCCCCGTGGCTCAAACCTCTAGTTACGCCACTGCTTGTGACTAAAAAAGATCACATCGATCGGAGAGCTTGGGCACTGAATTTATCTGGTCCTGACCCGCTGCCTCGTGGGTGAAAGAACCCTGGGTCCACTTGGGTTCCTTGCGTGCAGTACAATATATTCTTGAGGGCGATTTTAAACCTTGCAGCAACGTTATGAGCTTTATATATCCCAAGTCTTTTGCATCTGATTTCTGCAAGCAGCAAACTTTCAAGAGATGAAAAAAAATACCGATTAAGAAAAGAGCGGAAAAAACATCGAGCTGTCAACGAACATCATTTAATAACGTGTTGTGCGAAACGCAGTGAAAATAGCAGCTAGCCCTGAATTAGTATTTCTCATAATTTGAAAACTGTTTCTCACTCGCATGCGTGTGTGGTTGTTGGCTTTGGGTCTCCGTACATGGAAGGGTATAATCGGGTATGCAAAATATTGCAAGCTCTATCTGTACCTCCACCCAGTGGCGTAACTAGAGGTTTGAGCCAGGGGGCAAACCGGTTACCGCAGGGAGAGCCACTAGAGCCAAAACTCAGAAAAAGATTAAGAAATGATAGTGAATCTCTAGATGTCGTGGATGTCCACATACTAGATAGAAAAACGAAAACACCCGAAAAACGCAAAAAAAACAATGTAAAGAATACAAATATCGAAATATCAACTGAACGGGCCCAGTTTTTACATTTAGCTTGCTCGGGGGGGGGCGACTGGCCCTCTTGCCCCCCGTCAGTTACGCCACTGCCTCCACTTGTTTTTTTCGGTCACACACCGAGACGTTTTTGAAATTCCCGAAAAACATTAAGTCATTTCAGTCAGAATATCTGAAAGTATCTGTAGGCTGAAAACAGCGTTACGGCGAGTTTTGATGCAACTATGACACAAATGACCGAAATGTCTCAGCAAAAAAAAAACCGCAGACTTCCACTACTTTTGTAGGAAACTTACTTTTCTGAACAACCACTGTGGCTTGTGTAGAGCTGGTGGCACCGTCCGAGTCAGTCACAGTCAACTCGAACGAATAATTCCCGACGACCAAGTCGTTCAGCTGCAGTATCTATGACACACAAGCCTTCCACGAGTCACCATACATCATCACTCGTGCGGAACGTCACGTGACCCTAGTCACGTGCCATTGGCGCATCGATGACGTACGAGGTGATGATCGCGATCACGTATAGGTGGTTGTTGACTGCAGCAGTCTGCAGAAGCTAAACTGCTGGCAGTGGCGCAACAGCAAATAACGATCTAATTGTTTTAGCAATGGGTACATGTTGGATGCGCTAAACGATACAAGGAAAAAATTATTTGATCTTCGTGGCGTTTGATACACATACGGCAAACATATGTCTTGCAAACAAGCTGTTAGTTGAACAATCACGAACGGACATCAATCAAACCTTACCTTGTCATCGGCTTGGGCCAAACCTGTGGAGAGACCGCTTTCAAGTGGGGCTGTTATCACCTCCCAGTGATAGGCACTTATGGCGTCATCGTCCTTTGAAGCTGCAGACAGTGCAGTAATATTGTTACGAGCGGTTAGTTCCAGACTTCTCATGAGCAGAGACATTTTAATAAATGTTATTATCAAACGTGGCGGATAAAATAAGGGACGAAAACACGTTATAAGTAAAGCTGGGTATCTTTATTGATGAGCAGGGGGGTCACCAAACCATGAAAGGTTGAAAAGATGGAATCGAACGTGTTGCGAGACACGCGCGAAGGAAAGGGAGGAGGGGGGTTCTCCGAAACACAGGACGTCGATCGCACACAGACCTGCGATTTGTTCCGCGCCAGTGAATACGAATGAATAGTTCAGCCGCGTAATCGGCAAATGGAAAAGCAACAAAATATTATTCTGCTCCGTTGATGGCCAGAAAAACCAGCATCGAAAAAACCAGCATCAAGAAATATCTGCTCGCAATTGGGTCTGCGCCTACACCCTGAGTCTAGCATCCACTGGTACTAAGAGCATGTATGCAGTACTTGCACGTAGATGACAATACACAAACTTTTCTTTGGCAACGACATAAAGTACAACGTTTTCAACAAAACCAGACCTATTAACACACAACGTTTCCCGTCCCAGTAAACTGACATATTGCTCAACGAGGTGTGCTTCTCGCGCGTCTGTCTCCAGCATGCACGAATTCCATGAATGAACTTGCATGGCAACAGGACAAGTTTGAACAATAACACTTTTCAACGTTGCCAACCCACCTGAACCGTCCAGTATGGCGTTGTCAGTCGGCAGGGTCAGCACTTGCTCCACGGGTGAAATGACCGCCACCGGGGGGATGTTGACCCGGGGGGCGTCGAGCACAGTGACGTTGACATACGCTTCGCCGAGTGCGCCCTTGTCGTTGACAGAGACCTGAGAGCGAAACAAACAGCCGGATATTTGCTTTTGTTTTACAGCCACTTATCGGGTTTGATCCGGTTACCGCCAGTTGCACAGTCTGCGAGAATCTAAACCAGTGGTTTCCAACCGGGGGGTGCCGTGGCACCTTTGGCCGCCATTTACACCACTTAGAGACGCCGCAAGCAAATGTGTTTTGCAATATATCATTACAAAATACATTTTTTAATGTCATCAAACCTTCAGCAAATTGTTATGCGTTCGCCACTGGGTGTCACAAAATACAGTCCTCTTTTGCAGGGTTCCGCAAGCCTAAAAAGGCTGGGAAACACTGGTCTGAAAAGGCTGGGAAACACTGGTCTAAACGGAAGCAAATCTCTTCGTATGAGTTGATGTCAGGTTAGAGAAAGGCTAAACGTGGAATTTCATGTTGATTTTTGCCAGTGCGTTATTTTTTAACAAAAGGGCACTTCTTGCACAACCATGCATACCACGGGGTTGAGCCAAAGCAAGGTTAGTGTGCCGCTTTTGGAACACTCTTTGACTCATTGGTTTAATTGCCGAGAGATTTTAACCTAATGATTGTAGCCACAGTCAAAAACGTGGGGCATAGTTTTGTGATGGAGCAAACTTTCTTTCACTTCTAATTAAAACCACGCGTTTGAAAAAAAATAATGTAAAAGTAAATCGCAATTAATTCAAAGAGTGTTAGTTCAACTAAATTGCAATTAACTCGATTACATTTCAATTACAAAAAATGAATCACAGTACTGCGAGTAAAACACGAAATAAACTGCGTTCTCAACTTAGTTCGTAGGAAATATATTCCACCAAGCCTTCTGTACTTCTTGAAGTATGATTGCTGTCAACATCAGTCGAGAGAGTACAGTACCCCGGGAAAAATTTTTCCCGAGGGATTGTCTACGCTCAGGAGAGCTCCACCCGAGACTCACATTCCAACCTAATTGTCGGGTCTCGTCACCGCAAGCTGTAATCGTTAGCGGTTCTCTGGCAACCGTGTTGCAAATGACAGAACATGCGAAAGGTGTTATATTGTCATCAAGGTGATCTCAGTGCCTCGATTGTAATGAACCGCTTTTACAACAGAAACGCACCGCTACGTCGTCCTCAACTACTTTCTTTTATGTACTGGAACCCATCACATCAAATATACTATTTTCTTAAAGAAATATGTGTCCCTGTAGCAATAAATGCCTTCCGCAAAATTCTCGCGGTCACGATTAAACTCCTTTCACACAGCCTGAGTGTCAAGTTGCCGCCAAGATGAGGTGAAATAAATAAAAAAAATCTCTACCAACTTCCCAGGATCCGGATCCGGCCAACGGATAAAGTCTTTTCGGTCAGCAACTGTTTTAAGAAGCATCAGATTTCGTATTTTTAAACCGAGTATGAATCAGACTCTGCAGCAGTTTATAAAGTGCCTTGGTCTTTGTCGGTTTGTTGCTAAGGTAACGCAACCGCCACCGTTGCGCTTTTATAAACCGCACTTCGCCAATCGCTTCTGATCAAACACATTGCGGGGCGCGATAGGACAAAGGTGAACGATTTCACTGATTGGATTGAAGTCCACACAGTTGATGTAACAGGAAAGGTTGTGTTGTGATACACGCGGGTGAGTTTGACAACCTTGAAACGTCACAATCGCTTTCATTTCCGGCCAAAAATCATCTAGGCGTGCCTAACTAGAGTTCAACTGCTGAGGTTTTTGGTCGGTACCGACGTTTTTCAGTTTTCATCGACGGTAAAAGATATGGTTGCATCACTTTTGCAAAAATAATGTTAGTGTTACAATCAAAATTTCCAAAAGTGCAAGTCATACTTGAAGAAGTACATTTCTCAGCATATTTGTTGACTTGCAATACGCATTCTGTCGTCATAAACAAGCCCAGCAGTGAGGTTATCCCATTCGAATGGGAAGAACACAAAGAAAATATAAACCAGAGACGGCGCGAAGGTTCAAGCTCCGAGCAAAACAATAGCGATTTTCATGAGCAAATGTTTCATGAACAACGAACAAACATCGCCGATATATATATCGGTGGAATTTTGCCGATATCATACGTTGGCAACACCGTTATATCGGCGTATCGGTCGAGCTCCAGACATAACCTCGCTGAGAGTTGAAGTGAACGAAACTTCCTTTCTTACCTTGAACAAGTATCGACCCGCTGTGGACATGGTCAGTTCGTATGTTGCGTCCTGGGACCCAGAGAAGGTCCCCTGATAATCGACAGGGTGCTCGATCAGTTTCCAGTCGTAATCGAACTCGGAACCTTCGCACAGAAAAGGCGTCCGCAGATGTAATGAAAACAACAATCGCTGGGCTTGGAAGACAATGGAACCGTTTGTGACATAAACAGTCGGACAAAGACGCGCGATTCGGCGAAGTCAGCAAAATAAACAATCATGACGTCGTTGATCGCCACAACTTCGTCTTTCCGCGTGGCTGTTTTTGTCTCTCGACAATAAAACAAACAAACAACAAAGGAAACATTCTACAAAGTGAAAACAGAACAACTTGGTACCTGCCACTGGTTTCTCTGAAACAACAGCCTTCAACACAACCTTGTCCTGTGGGAGTTGAATAACCTTGTTTCCCTGAACTGTAACGGTAAGCGAGCGAAGAGTTGTCGATGTGGGGCGAGATGTGGTCGTCGGCGTGGGCGACGAGGAGGGCGCAGAGGTTGAGGGGGAAGCTGTTGAAGAAACAGTCGTGGTAGTGGTTGTTGATAATTTAGGGATGATCCCTTTTGAGGTTGTTGACTGAGGAGTAGAGGTACGTTCCGTTGCAGCGGCTGATGACGTTGCAGTTGCTAAGTCACTGGGCGCGGGGATGGGGGGGTCGGTTGGAGGGGTTGCGGTGGATTGCTCTGCAAGAAGATGACATCGCTCCACTGAAAACTTTGAACATTCAGTGACAAGAGGGGCAACAAACAATATGCGGATGACTTGCAGCAAGTCACAAGTCCAGTCTCCGCTCAGTAGAGGCCTGACATTTTGCAAATGTCATTTCCTGTCAACCTTCTCAGCGCTCGGGTATTCACAAAGTTGCTTTTGTCGTAAATATCAAACTAAAAGTTCATAAGTTGCTCATATGAAGTCAAAAGCTGTTGCTCAGTAGACCATGACAATCAATTCATGCAAGACTGAGCAAGGGGCGAACCAACCAGCCAATCAAAAGCGCGAAGTCCCACCCGCAGGAGGGAGCTCTCCTGGAACCTGAAAACTTCATGAAAATCGCGAAAAAATGTAAAGATTTCGTAAAATACTTGGAAAGTATGTATTAACGCAAAGGTACACCGGTCTCTTTGTCATTTTAGTAAAATTCTGCTAATTTAACTACAAAAACGTAAGCTCAATTATCGCTGCGACACGAAACTGTACTTATTTCACTTTCCTATAAAATGTTTTTTCTCTGACTGCGATGAACTTTTGGGGATTTTCCGCAAACGCTGGAATAAACACTTCGTAGTGGGCTCCATTTCAGATATATAGAAAATACCGCACCCAATCTTTTGCTCTATTTTTGAAACTCTTTCTCTCAAGAGCCGATCACACAACAACTGTCAAAGGCAAGTCAGGAACCAAAACAAGCTTTGAAAGAAACTTTCCAGCTTGTTTTGCAAAAAAAAACTAACTAACAACACTGGAAGGTAACCATAAAAGTGAATGCCAAGGAAAAAAACAACACACAACTTAAAAAAATCATGCCGCAAGAAACAAACCCAAGGTTTTATGATTTCTATCTCGATCATCGATCGTATTCTTTCCATGTTCCACACCTGCATGTGGCTGTTCTGTGGTTTCTGTTGATGATGGCGCGTCAGAAAGTGAAGAGTTTCTCGACCCGAGAGTTGTTGTCGTCGCAGACCCGAGTAATGGGGAGGAGGATGACGCTTCGTCGAGTGAAGCTTTTGACGAAGAGACATCTGGTTGTTGTGTTGCGAAGTCACTTGAGTCTGTCGGTGGTATCATCTCGTCTGTCTGATCCTGATCACTCGTCTCTTCATCAGGATCACCCTCATCTACTTTGACAGAACCTTTGCTCTTATTCTTGGAACCATCAACGCCATGCTGTTTTTCCGTTTCGCTTTTTGGCAAAGCCCCGGATGTTGAACTATTGATGAGCGAAGCAGCTTGTCCATGCTTGTTCATATCGCTGGAATGGTGAGGTGCGCTTTGGTCGGAAGTGTTGTGTATCTCACTGACACTTACTGCACTGTCACCCGGATCGCTCGATGCACGACCAACGCTCGAGTTCATCTCGTGTGACGTCACAGGCCTTTTCTCCCCACTATCGGATGCATTTGCATTTATGGCTGATATTTTCTTCTTTCCGCCAACTTGTTCAGACAGCTGGCTGGTTTCGTTGGCAAAAGACTCATGGCCAGCTGCTGTGGGGCGGGATGCGTCAGTGGCGAGTGCGGTCGAGTTATGCGGGTCAGCACTCGACTCGGACTCCGAACTCGCCCTCTTTAGTCGTATTTTGCTGCCACCATGAAGTGGCGCATCTGCAAAACATAAGTTGCAACAGGACGAGAACTGAAAAAGCATGCGCCTGGAAACACAAGTGCGATGATCGGCTGGACAAGAAGCACGACATGCGCATGCACAGACAGCATCAAAAGAAAGTTGTAAACACGACATTCGTGTTCAGTTTTCCTTGCGTTTCTTTCAGTGCAAAACTCAAAAGTAGATTCGAAAATCACGGCTGGATGGACACGTTTCTAAATTATACCCTTTTCAGTCTAGAGCTGGTTATGTAGAGGAAAAGTATTGAAAATGTTCATGCGACTGACCATGTGCATCTTCGAAGGATTTCCGGTCCAAAATATAAATTAATGTTGAGAATACATTCTTCAACGGGTGAACTGCATTACGTCCAGCAGCAGGTACGCACGGACCATTGATGAAAGAACGATTCTCAGGACAGTCAATCAGCGAACAACTCTAAAACAAAATATATTAAAAGTAACAACAAATGCGATCAAGAGCGTAAGAAAGCAACGAGCCATTTGAATTTCCGAAAACCCGGATAAAAACGCTTAAAAAAGTGTTTTCCAAAAAAACACTGTGATACTTGTGCAGTTTATCCCTGACTTCCCCATCGTCATGAAAAAAACTAAAATACAACGAAAAGTCAGTTCGTTTTTTTCCAAATTCTCAACATATTTTTGAAAAACAAACTTTAGCAGTCGAGTATGTTGCCCAGTAACATTGCATGTCGAGTTATAATCGTTTAAGTCATCACGATCCTAGTGGACACGTCAATAACTTCGCCATTTTCATGATGCGAATGCATACACGTCACGGTCATTTATCTACTTTTCCTGCAGAGCCTAAGTTCTGCGTGTAGCGGCAATTGCGTCATACAACGCAACCAGAATCGATTGTCGCTCGATCACAGCCCCTTGTGAGTGCGGGCAAATGCGTTTTGGAGCTTTCACAGTTGCAAGTTTTACTGTTTGCGTATGGATGGGAGCGTTCGTGACCAGAATGCCCCAGGAAAGATTGGCATGACAAGTCCTGCTGGCTGCACCCACACGAAAGTTGCCCAGTGGTTGACGAAGGCCCAGAGGTCGTCCAACGACCAGGTGGAATGACTACACGTGTGACCTTGATTGGTCCCGCCTTGGTATGGACCCAGCAGAACTATCTGACATTGCTGTTGACTGAGGTATTTCGGGTCCCCCTAGGGTTGCTGCCCCCTTGACCCTTCCTAGAGGAAAAGCAGGTATGAAAATGAACAAATGGACTTTTTTTACTTTTCTACAAAACGTATTCAGGGCAGCTTAGTTTCCCAATAATGTCTTTTGTGTTTTTGCTTTTTTTTGTTAATTTTGATGACGGCAATTGGCGGCAGGCCTAAGCCTGAATTGTGCTTCTTACTGGAGCGATTGAGGTGAATGCTCTTGCCCAAGGAGCGCTACAGCAATTCACTCAGTGGCTGTGGATCGAACACCCAACCTTCCAATTTAAGAGGCTGACACTTTACCACTGAGCTATTGCCGTCCCCACGTTTGATAGAAAAAGAAAAAAGTCATTTGTTTGTGGTTCTGAAACTGACAAAAGCAATTATTGCAAATTCTGTCAAATGAACAATTGCATGCTGTACATTATTTTTCAGCATTGAATTACTCTGCTCCACGTTTTCACTTAGCTCTTTAAAGCACTTTCAAAGCTGTTTGGTTTCCTCAATTATAGCTTTTGTGTTCTTGAACCTGACAAAACCAATTATTGCAAAAACTTCTCAATGCAGAGCAGCTTGCTGTATACTGGTTTGCAACACTTTCAAAAACTTGGCAAAGCAATGAAAGTACATACCCTTCTGCACAAGGAGCTCACCAAGGCAATGAAAAGTGTACAATGAGGTCAGCTTTTAATAAGAATTGGACATTAAATATATTTTCCCTGAAGCCCAACCAACAGCTGTGTGTCTGAAATGCCACGAAGCTATTACACTTTTTAAATACACTATCAACTGCCATTTTGCCATGAAGTATGTTAACTACTCAGCAGGCAGTCAATGCAATAACAGGAAGCTACTGTGGGAAGCAGGTAACCAATTTACAGACTTGATAAGTTTTATTGATAGACAAACTGTGATTCAAAAGTTACTCATTGTAGGGAACTGATGATAAGTACTGGAATGTGAAAGCCCTCAAATCTAAGTCGGATTTATTCCCCAGACAGCATGCATATTTCAAATGAGTCATTTGATCATTGTCATGCGCAAGTCACACTGGAAGCTAGGCTAAATAAAATGCAGGCAATGCAGCAAGTAATTGCATGACCTGAACAGGGAATTTCTGCTGTCAGTTTTCTTTGACAAAATTGACATGGAAATTAGTTGATGGCTTGTACCTTGCACAAGGCTCTTAAACAGCACTAGAGCAGATGCAATTATAAGATTGCTCTTCAGTCAGATCATGTCTTTAAAAACAAGTTCAATTCTGTAAAACTTGACAATTTTTGTACTTCGCTATCTAGACTAAATTGCATTTCCAAACTGCCAGAAAATGGCACACATAATGTTGGCATTGCCTGCCTCAACATATGTGTATGTGCATACACTCCACATCATAAACATTAGAAAAAGCTTGTCAAAGATCAGAGTTAACTGACTAACACTGCCAGAGAAAGGTCATAACAAATCTAACTCCCCGGCTTTAATGCAGTAGCTTAACTCCTTGAGAGCCGGTCTATGGTATATTCGTACTTGGATTTCGGCCTAAAAAACAGCAGTTTTCAGTTGCCTTACCAACGCCCTAGCTCCTCCACCGATTGCGCCAGAGAGCTGTTCAAGAGCTCAAACGGATCGGCCAGTCTNGTAGATTGCACTCGAAACAAAAATTTTTTGGTTGGGGGGTGTGGATTTTTTGTGACTGACGTCAAAAGTGAAGTAGTTTTAGGGTCACTTTGGCTCATGTTACCTGGCCTAGGGCCCAACCGCTAGGCCAAAGTGTTTCGCTGAAGTTTTCATTGGAAACTAGGCTCAAGTCCGAGTCTTTTGAGCCTTTGATCGACTTTCTAGCATTTCTGGTTCAAANCTTATGATTTAAAATAAACAAATTAATTAATTATCTAATTAACTAATTAGTTAAATATTTTTACTAACTTACATCACAACTTTTGAACCTGAAACCCCAGCAGGTCATCCAAAGTATCAAAAGACTCGGATTGTAGTCTAGTTTCCAGTAAAAACTTCAGCGAAATACTACCACCTAA
>JGI24159J19872_10009829_pt1 | contig 12538 bp, 8 predicted proteins | sample Ectturendosymbi4_FD_19872 | JGI IMG/M metagenome (IMG submission 19872)
GATTTTATCAACCTGCGTTCTGCAGAGTGTGTGTGTTCATACTATGGACTTCGTGTCTGCTCACAAACAAATAAATTAAATTAAATTAAATTAAATTTCTGTGTGGAAAAGAACAGTGTGTTGACCTCCAACTTTGTTACAAAAAAATTTGAACAGAGGTGATTCATGGCTTGGCCTCTGATAAAATTTACTGCACTCAAAAACATGGGCAATGCATTTTAAAATTTTCAGGGCATGCATCTCTGAAAATTTTGGTGCTTCGTACCTCCAAGGGATACGTGTACACCCGGCTAAGAACCACTGCACTAACGTGACTATCAGCATCTTTAAAAAGCTTGATTTTACCTGGACACGATAGAAAATTCCATTGATAACTTGGACAAGTGAAACCGTTGCTCATCGATGCGTTCAATGAGCCCATCAAACACGAACCCAAACCAGTTGCTGAATCCAAAGCACACCAACCGCACCGGTCATCTTGCAGACAGTCGTTGCAATTCTGGTGTCCCGCGCATGGATCAACTGAAAATAATTCCGATTTCACGAGGATTTTCCAATTTACCAAACTTTTCAAAATTCAAAGCACAGTAAAAGAAAACTCTGTCAATACAAAGCAACTACATTTTTTCAAAAACGTTGACATCCCATTGATTTATTTGTGAGAGAACAGCTTTTATACCAGTAAAATAATTTCTATGAAGGTTTTCAAGACGTTGCAATTTTGAATTGTAGAACTTCAAACAAACGTGAACCTTGAAGAAAGAGTTTTTTTTTGTGGAAGAAAGAGTTTTTTTTCGCTAATCAGTTTAAATATCTGTATTTTTTCTGCTTCAAACAGTAACACACCGTTGCATTCGTCTTTACTGTGCAAATATTGCATGCAGGTTTGATATGGATAGTATACTACATCCTTTTCTGATGGAAAGCAAGTATTGGTAGTTTCGCACCACGTGCATTCATCCATAACCAAGCACTCTGAACAACTGGAAGCTTGAGTACAAGTCATAGGACATGTGAAATCAGCTTCTGTACAACAGAAAAATGAATAAAATGACATCGGCTATGTTACTGTAAAATTTCATAACCACTAATTGGTAGTTACATAGATAATCTTATAACACACCAGAAAAATGCCGAAGCTAACCTTACATGCGAAAATGAAAACAAAATAGCACAGAAGGCTGACATATAATAAGAAGATTGTCGTTTACAATAAAGTGACAAAAAATCTACCTTCAAGTGCTGAAAGCTGACACATTTTCGGTAGACTATGTTTCTGATAGCGTTGCATAGGTTGCCAGTGGGAGAACATAATTTCAAAATTGTTTTAAGACTTCTTACAATGTCGTGTACTTACCGGCAGGAAACGTGTTGTTTTTAGCACACACGTTGCTTTTGGAATCCCACATACAACCTGCAGAAAGGCAAGCATTGCACTCAGCAAGCTCAATGCAGTAATCATGCTCAGCATTGCTTGCAACAGGCACAGTTTCGGCTTCCTGAAACAAAATGACAAACGATGCATTTGAAAAAACTGCCCAAAGTCAAAATATCCGGCAAGTGCGACGGTGAAGGGAACATGTTGCTAAATTCAACTTTTTCATAGATTTAGGACCACCTATGATAGTTCATGAGCAGGACAGAAACCAACATATTTGGTACACGAAAAGCGGAAGTGCTAAATAGCCTTGTAATGAAAATCACGATCAATGAAAACGATATCAACGACAGATTGCAAACGTTTCGATAACTCCTGTTATCATCATCAGTGCATTGCAAATCATAGCATGCTTAATGCGACTTCTTAAGTTTTAACGTACGCTAGGAATGCAAATATTACACTTTTTTCTTATTTGTGCCTCTGAAAACACCTGTTTTAATTCCTAACACCTGTTTTAATTCCTGTACTTACAAAATTATTCGACGCAATCTGTTTGCTGGAACATTCACTCAGTGTCTCGTCGTATGAGCAAGCACATCCGGTTGACAAACACATTTCACGGCGGTTCATTGATTGGCAAAGGTCAGTGCAAATTTTTTCTTTATCTGTAATCAAACAGAAATAAAGTTTGATGTGCATGCGCGTTCAGACGTCATTGACGTACTTGCTCTTCTGGAGGTAACTCATGCTTTGTATTTTTATTTCATTCTGCTTCGACCACCAGCTTTTTTGTCTAAAGAGGAGTGGTTTCTCAAACTGGTTAGACTCTCCTACCGCTTTGTCCGTTCTGGTTTACGTTATGGGTCGCAGGATCTTAATCGTCACTGTTTTGACTTTAACTATTGTGTGGAGAGCTTTTTGAAAAATAATAACTATTGCCAAAACTATAACTACTTGATGTGAAATCAAAACATAAGTTGTCATTTTCCTCAAAGTGAAACCAGATATCAGACACACTTATTTGAGGTAAGGTGCTCATTGTCGAAAAAATATTTCTCTCATTCAGTATGGCCAAAACATGTTTTTTTGGTTAAATACGGCCAAAGCATATTTTGTTCAACACGGGCGTTGGAACAAGAGATGAGTAATTACAGAAACATGTTTGCAATAACGAAACAAATGATTTTGTGACGACATTTGAAACGGGTAAATTTCCATAAAACAATAAACCAACGATAAATAGATAAATATAACTTTTAATCGGCTCTTAATCAAAAAAGCAATTGTCCAAGCCACGGAACAAATGTTTGCGTTCAGCTATAACGTTTTTAACGAAATGTGATAAAGAGCTGCAATGATTAGGCCTATTTTGCATAATCCACAGGAAGAAGAAACACAAGGCAAACAAATGTAAGTTTGCATTCATTGCTTTACACTGCTTTAATAACATGAAAGGCCTGCCGTATTTTGTGTTAATGGGCTACACATCGTGCTCAAGTCATTAACAGTAAAGCACAATAACACCAAGAATAAACGAGAGCAGCGTAGAAGCAACAGTGATGCAATAAATGATAAGTGCTTTTTAATGTTCTGAAACGTTTTCGAAAGAATGAAAAAGTTCCAACTAATCCAAATTGCCCAATAACAACCAATAGCATACCGGACGCTCGTTTATGNATTACCCTAACTAAATCTGAAAATGACAGATCCTGCTCCAAAAAAGTTTTCCGAAATATATCAGAGATGAACTTGCTGATATGCAGTTGGANTTTTTGAGTAATATATGAATGTAAGTTGCATATTCTGGGCAGAATACAGTGCTCATATTAAGAAAGGAGTTCAGTTCATTTATTTGCGAAATCGTTAGTGAACTTTAGTTCCCAGGATAAAGCACAGGACGGGCAGTCATCCCATTACGCTCTAATGACGAGAGAAACGGTAAGCATACATCTTTACGTCATGAGAAAATTACTTTAGAACATACTTTCTTTGCAGATCTCCCTGTTCAGACAGCTTCCCTGTAGTGGCGTAGATGAATTGGAACCGTTGAAGGACATGGAACTGTTCGTTTGTGGACAAATTGAGTCCAATTCATCTGCACGCAATATTTTCTCGTTTCGTCGAAGTTACATGTAGAATTACAGCAAAGAGAAAAAAATTCGAAGCATATAAAATGGGTTCCACATACATCTGCCTTTCGCAACACCAGGTGAGCGATTTGCAGAAAACCAAAGCCTAAGATTTTAACGCTGGTGCCATTTTATATGTGACGCGTTCTGCCTAAATGTCGTTAGGTTGCACGACTAAGAAAGTAAGAAAAAATTCTTGGTAGCTATCTACTATTGACAAAAATGTGCCACCAATTGACTGTATTTACTCTAGGGGTTGATAAGTTAAAACTCCGAAAAGATAATATCATTTTTCTGTTGGAACGAGACAGGGGTTAGTATAGGTAATATCTTGCAGTTTTATGAGCAATTAATCTACAACTATCTGCTAATTTTGAAGGTGCACAGGTTTGAAAAATCCATCACATCATGAAGAAAGGAATGAACGAGGCTAAATGGAAAAAAATAACTTCTAACGAAGAAGCCTTCAACGAACTTTGGCAAGCCAGCAGAAACATGAATGAAAAACTGGACAAGCCAACTGATCTCACACAAATATATGTGAAAACAGCCTATGCTTTTTGTGGTAACGTTAATGACTTGACTTTGCCTGCAACGCATTTTGCTTCCATAAATCATAAAACCGCCTTGCGCATATTAAACGTTATNCTCAGAGCAAAGACTTTTACTTACTGCTATAAGCTGTTCCCTTCACAATATTAGTAGCTTTGCTCTATGAAGGTCTGTAGCCTAACGATCCCTGATATTTCGCAGGCTCCCATTACCCCATGCATCTTATAAATCGATCTACTGGGAAGTCATTGCAGCAATATGTCATAATAACTGTGTCGGCGCCATCCACGCGTGTGCTCTTTTAATAGCACTATCACATATATAGGCTTGCACTTCATGAAATAATTATGCTAGCACCATCAAACGTACGCTTTTCTATAACCGTCACAATCTATCTTCGAGTTGTTTCATGCANATGTGTGTTTCTTGTTACCGCCATGCATGCTTAAGTCTACTACGTTGCGTTTGGGAGTGAAATTCTACAAGATGATCAAATTTAGGATGAACAAAACAATTTTCAAGGTTTTAAATTTAACTTCCCAGCACCGGCTAGTGCATTTGCTGACAAACGTGATTAGGTTGGCCCTGAAGAACCATGTGCAGGTTTATGAAACAAAGGTTAACTCTTTAGAGACAACTCGTTTCCTGCTACAATTGTAAGCCCTAGGTATGCTCTAAATTTTCGAGGAATCCGCCGACTGGGCTTTGTTTTCATGACTTTTCGTTGATTCGGACTAGTACGTATCTATTTTTAAGTAATTAGTGCCCGAAAACGCGACGTAGCCGAATTTAACAACAAACTATTTCAACAGGAAATCGATTTCCCGTAACATTACGCATCCTTAGTCCTGGAATCTCCACGAAATGCTTGCTGGTGAAACGCTGAAGTGTTAAAGGGCAGCAAAGGCAAGCAAATTTAGGAATGAAAGAAATAAATCGAAGCACTTGCTGCGGTTATCAAAAACTGCAATACAAGCCATTTTTTTCGTTTCCTACGAAATTAGGAAATTTTCTTTAAAGTCGTGTGGGAGAATTAAATAACGACGGCGTGTTTCCCTTTTCATTACCGCACTAACTGAAGTTTATGAAATTTTTCCATGTTTACGGCAGTTTCATAAAACACTTTGAAATTGGAGCCCGAACAAGAGCTTGATTTGTTATGTCCACTGTTACTGTTCATTGTTTTCGTACTTATATGTATAAAACTTCAAGAGAAACAGATTACAGCGGATAAATTCAATAGACGCCATGGCCGCATTGGTATGTGGCCCGGCGACTGCCCGTAAATACGAAGTAGGTAAATGTACGTAATCCGTTCATGAAAGCGTTTGAACATTTCTCACAAATAAACAAACGTTCATTCGGTAAATAAGTGAACTTCGTGGACTTCGTAAGATGTGCTTCTGATGACATTTGAGATTTACAATTCAAGTAACTTCACCTTTACCACAACAGCTATTAGGTACAGTAGTGGAAACAGTTTCAAACCTGGTAAATTACTGTCGCTTGGCGCTTCTTTTGCTAAGGCGTTGACATTTTATCTGTTGTACGCCAAATTATATGAAGGAAGTGAAATGTAAAATCCCGAATATTTTTCTGCGCCAAAGGAAAATCACTCAAATTATCGTTCAAAAGTTCTACATTTGCAAAATTTTCTATCACGACCAATTTTATTTCCAGTGTTTCAGATGCTTTTACAAACAACACATGTGCGTTTACACAAAGGTGATGGCCGGCACCTTGCGAACAGGAACCTTTGACTGCGCCGACTACTATAGTGGCCGGTAAACCTATAACTACGTAACCGAAGGTATCATTGGATCCGTAAGACATGCCTGCACATTTTGAGATAGGTCGCGCCCACCTGTGACGTCACTGTGATGTCAATTCCGGGGAAACAGCGTTTTTCGAGTAGGCCAGAAAACCTAGTTGAGTCCATTCAGTAGCCTGCAGAGTCTAAACCAAACACGTTGTAAACAAACTTTCTACATAACATATGTTTGTGAAGACCTTACCTTTGCAGTGATGATCAAAAAAGTTGACACTTCCTTTCTTGGGGGTGAAAAGAGAGCAAAAACCCCGAATTTTGGCGCTATTTGAGGTTCAAGCCACTTTTCTGCCAGCCGCTACCCACCAACCACACCAAAGTTGCAGGAAGGTGTATTTCGGTGTTTTGCAACATCCCACCAAATTTCAAGCCAAATATTTTGACAGGAAAATTTTAGTTTGGAAGAAAATCAAAATATCCACTAGGTGGCCGAGCAGTTTTTAGTCTCTATTTTTGGCCATAACGTCCCAACCCCTTAGTCTAGCAGTCTTTCCAAGGTCTCTAAAACTTCTAAATATCTCCCTGAATATTTTAAGCCAATCAGCACCTCATTAACGCCACTGCGGGATTCTCTAGGCCTCAAACTGTGATTTTGAAGTCACTTTTTCCAACCAACGCTTTTGGATCCCCAAATATTCCCCCCGAAACGGCCCAAATCGACTTTTTTCGAAAGGATCCTGTTTTCGTGTATTCCGACCGCCGGCGAAGCGCAAAAAGCGGATCGGATCGGCTAGGCGGGATGCAGGACGCGTTTTTCGCATTTACTCCGGATTTTGCTAAAATTTCAGTACGGGAAATGTACAAATAGAGATTTTTCTCAAAAACGTCAAATGCAAAGGTATGTTTTTGTCATTCTCATTTGATTCCTTGCTGTCGCGTGGATCCATGTTTTCACTGGCTTTCTAGCCCGATCCGCTCAGGAGTTATGACTTATCAAAGATTTATCGGCCACTGTACAGGGCAGGAGTGGGCGTTAAAGGTTGAAAACAAAGGAGAAAAAACTTTCTTTACTGACATTATTTTAAGCGTCATCGTCAACCTTGCCTAACAAGGTGATTTCACTTACGACAATATAAAAATTAAATGTGACAATGCCGTAAATGCTACGCGCGTTTCCATGGCAATTGTTGCGCCACGAAATGCAAAACCCCAGTAATCGAAAAATACCTTGTTTGCAGTAATTATAAGAAGACGGGACACAAAGGATTGTACAAGAAATTCAACGAAGTGTTTTACTGTTAAAAGCCAAGTGTGGTGTTACAACAATTAGTTGAATCTATAGTAAAACGAAGAGTTTTCGCTGATACCATTGATTGATTCTAGTTGGCTATTGATTAATAATTACATACCTGCGATGTGCGCGATCACATCACTCAACATCGTCCCATCGAATCCTCCGTAAATAAACATCGTTCTGTCACAAAACAATCATCATCTGAATCGCGACTGTTACGTAATAAGCGCAGACGGTCACAGGGACACGGCGCAATGCAGGGTTGTATAGCCTATACAAATTTTTAAGTGCAATTTAATTTCTGCTTCTTAACAACTGTAATATTTTCATACGACGGATCACACATGAAGCAATTATTACAATTTTAAAAACATAATGCTTGCTCAAGGATAAGTTAGAATCAAAACTTTAATCAGGCCGAACTGACGGCAAAAGCATAAAAACACATTAAAAACTTGCCAACGTTTCGATAGTTTAGGCAACTATCTTCGTCTGGGCTAAAGACGAAACAAAAATTAAATATGAATCGTCAGGTGTTTTGCAGAATCCTAACAAAAAAACGCAAAGTTATTGCAAGACAATCATTCGCAAATAAAATAAATTGGAAATGATTCAAGAAGCAAGTTCAAAGCGTACGGTCATTATTGCCATACTTGTTACTCAATTCAAAGGCAGAATGGCCATATCGTCCACTTGCATTAGAGCTGTTGGCAGCAGCTGTCTTCCATTCCATGCAATCTATTGTTAAAATATTTTGTATGTAGCGAATGAACCAAATTACGTCTGCTCACTGCCGTCACTACAGTAGAATGAGAAAACAAGTAGCCCATCCCTCTCCGGGGAGGAATCGTCAGCTTTTACAAAAGAAGTTTGATATTTTCAGTGTTTTCGTAAATTTTCTGATGCTTCCCAGAAAAATTATTTCAAGTCAAGATAATTTTGGCTTGTGATTTTTTCTGGTCATCCAACAATCGACAATGGCTTGGTTCAAAGAAAACTATTATAAGCCCAATTCAATAGACATTTTGCGTTAAACTACTTCTGTTAGAGACCAGCACCGGCGAACACGCCTCAATGTGTCACGCATCATCGCTGCCAGGCCCAAAAGGCGCTCATGTTGACGGCGGAAGAACATTTAGGACATTTCAAACGATCATAATTTGAAGCAACGTGATGTGCTGCTTCTTTATGCGAATACTTGGTATAGCGCTGTTCGGTCTCATAACAATTGTTATTAAGTTTTTGGCTTTGATTGTTAGCCTACGTTAAAGTTCTGCCATTCTAAGCGGAATATTTCGGAAGATACGTGAAATTCGAAGAGCTGAACTGTGGACTCTCAATAGGTTGACGGACTTAGTTTTCCTGATATTATTTGAAGTCAGGGGATTAAGGCCGACTTGTAACTAATGTTGACATTTTAAGCAGATTTGCAGTTGTGCCTTTGGTTTTGCTGTAAATACAGCAGCTCACACGCGCTGGTATATTTGAAACGCACTTGTTGCATTCTCAGTATCATTTATGTTGTATTTCATTTTTGTTTTCTGTTATATATTTCAAGAATTGGGGATTGATGGCTGCTCCACTTAAGCTTGTCTGATTCTCGTACAAGTGTGTTTTGTACTTTCCTTCCAAAGTCCGCAAGCAATTCTGTCGGAAATGTGAGTGTGCAGAACTATAGATGCACGGAAAATCTACGGTGTGAATTAGTAGAAACGTCAATATGTTTAGCATCTCACAGCTCGAGAAAAGGCTGGAGTCACGAAAAACTCTGCGATATTAAAGGATTTATGGATATTGGGGGTAGTCATTAATCCTGTTATACTTTTACATTTATAAAAAGTCAAACGTTTGGGTGCACTATATATGGGGTGCCCACACAGTCTGGGTACATAGGGATTTTCACTATTGATTTTATTTGTGTAGTTTATTTTTCCTCCCCATAGGTTCATTCGTTTAAATGATGATGGCTCTGTCCAAAAAAGAACGAATCAAGTTGGTCCTGTTATGTGGATGAGAAGGATGGTCCCAGACTTTACTGTATGTGCTTTGTACCATGTACACAGACTTTATAGACACCCTGCATATTGATCTCAGTTATGCCTTTATAAAATTTGAAAACGTTTTCGTATGTGTATTTACGTGATTTTAACATCACATGCAGTTCATTTCGTTATCATAAGTCAACACTTTATCACAACGCAGATGCTCACTTGAACATAAAGACTTGTGCTGCATAGTGATGTGCTAGGAAGAACAACCCCTATAGCACAGTTAACGCTTCAAGGCGAACAGAGAAAAAGACTTATCCCAGTGATCGTGGTACAAGACCGTTCATCAGTTTTTGCAAGAAATTATTTACATTAAAAAGATTCTTTAAATTTGCAATTGCACAACCGTAGTAAGGTGATGCTTTTGTCTGCAATATCTATGCAATACATTGTCAGTGTCTAGATGAAGCTCCCTGTCAGCATTTAACAAAATATAGACTCCATACATAGTCATCTCTCATTGTTGCTATGGCGCAGTGCTTCTCAACCATTTATTGCGACGACCAAAATATTACGCGTAAAAGAAATACAAACCTTTTATTATGTGGAAACCTCTACTGCACATAGATTTTATTTGAATAAACTACAAGACTGAAGATGCGTAGTGTTACGTGAAGTCGATTTCCTATTAAAAAAGTTATGGTGGATTCAAATCTGTCACCATTGTGGAGACTATTTACTTGAATATGGACGTTTGCAAGTTTGAATCATCGCAAAAACATGAAAGCAAAGCCCATTCGGCTGATTCCTCGAAAGCTCACCCCAAACCTAGAGTTTTTACTGGTACAGCAGAAGATATCCGTTTTGCCTCGATCAACTTGGTTTGCAATATCAAAAAATCGAATGCATTGTTAGAAAGGCCGAGAAGTTCATTTTCCAGCAAAAAATAGCTTAAATGAAATCAAATGCAAGACCTTGTATTGTTGTATTTCATCAGGCAAATGCATTTTTTGCTGCTATTTTTTCAAGGTTAATCATAGCTGAGCTTGGTACTACCTTTCAGTTTCAACGATGTGTTGTTCTGGAAAGCTCTGCGATAGTGGAACACCGGTATTTTTACAGAAGATAAACAGACAAGCGCGGATGCTTTAATAAAAGTCATGAGGATTCTGCCAAACCGAATTCGCTCTTGTTTTTGATAAGAGCCACGGAAGTTTAGTGCTTCATAACATTTTAAATTCACAATTTTTGCATCAATGAGAGCCACTGTACGAGCTTGATGAAAATCTAGATATACCTCAGTTCAAGCCCTGTAGATAAACAACATGCACATGATATTTCAAACCGTAAATTCACTGAGATAACACAATATAGATTGGCTCATAATACAACAATTTACTCTTGCGCATTTCTCAAAGTTTATTTGCACTGAAAACGGGATTATATTCCTTTTGCGAAAAGATACAACTTTCAATGAACCTATCTGCAAAAGTTGGTGAGCAAGTTAGATTGAAGGAAAATCTTTGTCTATAACTCTCAATAACTGTTTTCTTGGTTTATATTAAAGTTTGTGTTGTAGCACCACCAACGTGTTAGTTACAGGCATATCTTATGCCCATCTTCTCCAAGTAATATGTGTCTGCTTTTGGGTTTCCCATTAATTTTGAAAACGTGAAAGCTCTCCGAGGTCTAGTTGCGTCGAACACATTTGCTCTTCTAAGACAAGCAAAGAACGTATAAATTTCCCACACAGTTCACTTATGCCTGTATGAAATAGAAAAGCGAATTGAACTTTCTGGTAGCAACCTGCGCCCAATACATTAGCAGTAAGATCCTTACCACAGACGATTTTGACAGCAGTGTTCCAGCAGTTGTAAAACTAATTCAAACAAACCTTTTGTGTAAGACATTGTTGAAGATTGCGGGCAAGTTTCGCAATCTTGAGATCCTGGAAAATTGTAAATCCCACCGTAAACATACAGCGAATTTCCAAGAATCACCATAGAATGCAGAAATCGAGGGAACGGAGACGGAGGCAAAATAGTCCTAAAAGCATGCAAACGCTTACTGTAAAAGAAAAATCTGGATAATGTCAATTCTGTAGTAACGGTTAATCATCGTCTTACCACGAGCCTCTGACTACGTCAAACGATGCTAATGAGGAAACGAAGCCCAGCCCGTAACCTCCATGCACATAAACCTTGTTATTTGCATTGTCTAACGCAGAAGCATGACCATAAGATCCACTGACAAACGATTGGTTTGTGTTTAACAACGTCAGTGTCAAGGTATCTGTAAAAAATATTGTTTGTCACCAGCCAGCGATTTACATGTTTTGCACACTGTCATCAGTCACACGCTTTCACATTTCACTATACGTTTGAAATTAGACATCATCTGTGGCAAAATTTGTGCGCAAGTGTTCTAATCATCACCACGCACTCCTACTTCATGAAAGATAAAACACTTCTTACCGATGTCCAGTTCAAAAATAAAGCTGCTTATTTTCCAAAACGGGTGATACCCAAAGAAGATCAACATCACATCCCTCCCATCACTGGATTTTGTCACGTGAGCTGTATGTCCAATCAAAGGTGGGACCTCGTTTCCAAACTGGCTACTCACGTTGAGAAGCAACCACTGAGCAGAAGTGATGTTGTACTTCCAAACCTCATTCAAGATGTTATTGTTTTCCGTGGCACCACCAAACATGATTAATGAATTCTGGGTCAAGCAAAGAATAGTTATGTTAGCTTCTAACAGCCTTCGGTTTCATGAAAGTTAAAACTTTATATTACGATAAACATCTGGTTTCAATGCGGTCCCAAAAACCAAAACTATTCTCATAGAGCACTTTGTCTTTCTGGAGACATTGTCTACAACTACAAAAACGCAAAGATTACAAGATTAGATGATTGAACAGCAAAGGTTTTCTGAAGTCTGTTTTTCAGAACCGCAAGAAATCAAACTTTCCAAGATATCTATGAAAATGATGAGTGATTGCATGAACATTCTTTTGCCTTAACTTTATCTAGTCATCTCTTCAGTTTGCTTCACAAAACGACACTCAAAATCATAGGAGAAAATTTTCAGCCATTAGCATCAACTAGTTAGATGTTTCATTTATTTATTTATTTGAGTAAACGTCTGTTTAATTTTTTAGTAAACACTTATTTCATGAGTTACAGTTTTTTTGTCGCCAATGGTATTATTGACGTCAGTCAGTTTGTTAAGATGTTATGATTTATGAGCTTGTGTTACAAAATTTTAATTGTAGTCTTGAGTTTGTTTTTTCTCTGCTGTTACTTCAGCCTTTCAACTTTTCACTCGTAAGCTTTGCTTGCCATTTTCAGGACTGAGGATGCGTAATTTTACGTGAAATCGATTTCCTATTAAAAATTTGCTGATCGATTCCTTGCTTACACC
>JGI24159J19872_10009831_pt1 | contig 12537 bp, 8 predicted proteins | sample Ectturendosymbi4_FD_19872 | JGI IMG/M metagenome (IMG submission 19872)
CGTGGCTGTGCTGACTTTTGTTACGTCATCTGTGTTGTGTACGAGCTACATGGGCATTATTCACTACCCTTCATAGTTTTCACGACAAACAGCAACAGCAAGCTGTTGCAAACGGCTCTTTTCAACAAAACAAACAAAATTAAGAAGGCTGATAAAATCTCAGCTACAGTAGTTTAAAAGTACATTCGATTCGAAGAGTTTTTTATTAAATCATCAGTTGTGATGACATCATGAAAAATGTTCTATTTGTTACGTCACAAACAATATTGTAGCGCATGTGTCGCAGTTCGGCAGTTGTTAGACTGGTAGTACAGCAGTTTGATTTGACACATATTAGTAACTGCTGGGCCAGGCCACGGGATCTACAGAAAACTGTATACTTTAATTGGGAGTCAGCGTGCAGAAAAGTTTGAGAACCACTGGTCTATGTGGATAAGGTTGTCACTCTCTAATACAAACTTGATAATCGATGTCTTTTCCAGTTCTTATCCCGGCCATGTTTAAAGCGTTTAGAAATTACGATGGCGAACGACACAATTTCACAGCTAATTAACAGTTGTTGAATCACCGCAAAGTACCTTATATATACAAACCAGAGATTAACCGGTCAAAAGCTGTCGAGCAAATGAGAACAGAAGGTACGGAAGGATAACATGAGTATGCACCTGAAGAATAACTCAAGTTACACAACACAGTAACTTCGCAATGTTGCTACTGAACAAAGATTTTGCCGAAAAGATTTCATAGATATTTTGACTCTTATACCTGTAGATCAGGGGTTCCCAATATGGGTTTCATGTACCCCAAACGGTGCATTTGCTTATCTGAAGGGTTGCATTTGCGGTTAGCAATAGAAAGAAAAATATATCTGTTTTATTTATTTTCAAATGTATTTATACATATCAGTAAATATTATTTTCAAAAATCATCATATGCGTATTATCAAATACATTAACTTGGAGATACAAAAACGGAGTCTACTTTATAAAGTTAGAAAAATCTAAAGGTTCAGTAGATTTGTTATTTTACTTCAGCCTTTTTGCCACAAGAAATTTTAGGGTTACGTGGTTGTCTGTCCAAATGCTGAAGGGGTACATGATCAGAGAAAGGTTGAGAACCTCTGTTTTTGTTGATCCAAATCCACTCCATTTTTTAACCTATGTTTTTGAGCAAATTTTGTATCCAAAATACAGGCAACTGTCTGGCTGATACCCAATGCGACCACTGGCTTCGTTACAACTCTGTTGTACGGACGTGTTTGAAGCGGTGTGGAAATTGTGTACTGCACTATGCACGTTTTCGCCGCTCACCGGACGTTTTCAATTATCTCAAACGACGGCGCTGTTCGAAATAATTGGTTGTGACAGTTAAAACGCATTCGCTCTAATGAATTTTTGCGCTGATGATCCAAGTAACAGCGTTGTGCACCGTAAGACGCTTTACGTTTTCCAAATTTCAGCTCGGCTGCGAAATGCTAACTGCTTGTAGGATGACCGTTTTCCCTTAAACATCTCCTCAGTGCCAGCGCATACATAGCAGCATACTGCGAACAGATTAGACGCGGCTCAATGCACCCCACGACTCGACAGGGAAGCCGGTTTCAGCAGCTGCAGTCAGTCTGACAACAATATGCGAATGCTCTTCACAGAAACGTGTAAGCAAAGTCCGTGAAAACTGAACGGTAACCTTTAGTTCTGCTTGTATCGTTTCAGGTCCCACTTCATAAATCCCAAAACTAAAAGGATTGCCAGTGACGTATTGCATGTGAACATATCATGCCCATCCGCAGGACTCTTGGTTATCTTAAACTTCGCATATTCTGGCATTTTTGAAATTACGGAGACCAACTTGTTGCCGACTTTGATCGCCGCTACCGTTACCGAAATGAAAGAGGTAAGTAATTATTTGTTCCGTGGCCGCTTCGAAACGTTCGGCCGAAATTTGAAAGGGCTCGAGCGTTGTGAGATTTGCTTTATATAGTTTCTGGCAAGTGTCTGTCTTGCTTGTTACAGTATTAATAGTTTTAGTAAGTATTTTATTCTCTGTAGCTTTTTCATGACATTTAGAAAACGTGAGTGTTCCACGTCAGTTGCATTGAGTGGATTTTATCGCCCATATTTTTGCTTCATGGACATCGGCAAAATGGTATCTGAATTTTCATGAAGAGAAAGATTCTTTACAAAATTTAGTTGGGGCTGTGGTGATAGGAAAATTAGTTTTTAAAGCAGTAAGTTTAAAAGTCTCTTCCAATAGATGCAAGTGACATTATTCTTTATGCGTTATTAAAGGGTAAGTCAGAACAAGGAGCGATAGTTCCCAAATACGAATTTCCTTTGTCGAATATCTTTTCAAACACAGTGATATCTCTACTGACTGCAAGATTTTGCATTTAGGAATTTACAAGAGTTTGTGGGTCTTCGTCGTTTTTGCAATTCCTTAGCGGCTTGCCCAGCAACCAAACTATCTTTAGCGCAAACTTCATCGTACATTCTATCCATTCCAACCTGAACGAGTGAAGCGGGAAGCTGTTTGTTTATAATGGGCTTTGCCAGATTTACACTTTTGGTTGCCCTTTGCCTATGGAATATAGTAAACAATGCGTAAATCTAATCGCTTTGGCGTATGTTTAAGGAAATCCTCCATCGTGACCTGACTCCCGTAACTTATGTTTAACACAAATATACGTTCGTGGTTAAACGGCGGTTGGCGATCTCGTAAAAGGGTTTGAAAAATAAAATCATTGACTTTCACATAATAGAATCGGCATGTGGAATAGCTGATTAAACTCAAGTCCTATAATTCCGTACACACATGTTTGTATGAAGAGAGCAATTCGAGTGTAATTTTAATTTCGAGGTTTGTTTTGTAGGAGTAATTTAATTTTTGTTATTTAATTTTATGTACATCTATTTTCATGTGAAATTTTCAGCAAATCCTGCAAATCGATATATGTACAGAAAAATCGAAAAAGTATACAAAAAACGTTTTAAGGCCTAAATGTTCGGATTTTTGTCTTGAGCAATTGTTGGGTTCCATTTTAAACAACAAACTTCGCCTGACAAACTGAGCTCATCGGCACCGAAGACCTCATACACTTTGCTGCGAAAGTGGCCGATGCACCACTACTCCTAAAGTTCACCTACAAAAACTTTAGTTTGGCAAAAGCAAGTCCAAAACAACACTGCTAAAAATCGTTCGCGGTTGTGTTGGTTGAAAACTATTTTGTCCTTATGTAATATTACGCAAAAATTTAAACAGTTGTGTCGTTCGTCGTGTGACTCGCTTGAACGTCATATCCTTATTTTTGTGAAGGGAAACACCATTCTCTTACTTTGCGATGTTGCAACAACGTCTGACTCTTTTGTAGTATTTGGGAAATTCTCTACAGAACCTTGTGAAACAATTTTGACTGTAGAAAAGCGTATTATTTATTTCAGTTCGGTGTACTCCACTTGTTAAGCACCGCACACCATTAGTTATAGGCAGCGGTTTTGAGTAGTACGTCAGGTGAGAGCAAAATAAGTAACTTCATTGCGTATCAAATTAAAGGAAGTCGTCGGCTTGCTAGCCAGGATGCACCTGCAACTGACTTCGCCGTGTCTGCAAGCTGGTTGCAACTGCGACATAACTGTAACAGCTGCACCCAGGGTTGTTGTAAAAAAACCCGACCCAAAAAAACACCCGGGTTTTTTTAAAAAAGCCCACTTAAAAAACCCAATAAAACCCGTCAAAAAACCCACTCTTTATTTTTCTTTGAACAAATCTACTAAGAAGTAAAAACAAGCAGGACACTTGTACAGTTAACTTTAACTTTTTTAATCAAAGAAAACGAACAGCAATGAAATTTGCATGACTTGAAAAAAAAACAGTTTTTAATGGTTATCTTTCTCAGCTCTGCACAATCAGTATAATTTAATCAATTTTTCTGCCTTATGTGCATCTATCAACTGTTTCTGATTTGGAACATACCAAATCATACGTTGAAAAAACACTCTAAAATTCAGGGGTCACCAATGTGGTGCCCACGGGCACCAGTTCCCCCGCAAGGAACAAGTAGGTCGCTCGCGGGCATAGGCGTAGCTAGGGGGGCCAAATGGCTTGGCTCCTGTATTTCTGGCATTTCTTGTCGTTTGGTGCTTTGAGAGGTGTTGCCCCAAACAAAATACTGTTGCTCGCTGAAAGTAAAAATATTTGACCCCCCAAAAAATTTCGGGCTGGTTACGCTACCGCCCACAGGCCTGCTCTAAAAATAACATTAGCATGATCAGTGTCTTCACATTGCAGAATATCTTAATTGTTAATCATGAAAATAATTAAGGTAAATTGAGCAACATTTTTATTTCAGAAATGTGTATCAAACTGGTAGCTCCTTGCATTAATCGGCACGCAAGAAGTAGCTCTCAGCTTCAAGAAGGTTGGTGATCCCTGCTGCAGATGCTGAACTAGCAGGGCACGCAGATAAACCTGACGTGAAACTGCAGAGTTTGTGTAGAAATGGTTTTTCTTTGTTTGCTGTGTGCATTCTTGCCAAGCCTTACCACTTTGAAGTGAACTGACCAACAATTTGCGAAAACAGAGACGGGCTACATTTCTTTACCCTCAAATTAGAATGGCATAATGGGTATAAAAAGTTATTATTGTGTAATTCTGAAAATAGTGATATTGCATGATGCAATAAAAACAATTAAGAATAGGGTTTTTCCATTTTCTTTAAAAAAAGAACAAAATCTCGTTTCTTTTTAAAAAAAACGTTTTTTTTTTGAAAAAAAAAAACCCAGGTGGGTTGTTTTTTTTTAAAACAAAACGGGTTTTTCTCAACCCTGTCTGCACCACGTCGTGCTAATTGGTGCCAACGGAGTACTGAAAACCCCTGCCAGTATATCAACATTAATAGAAATGTAAGTTAAGCGACACCTTGACATCATAGGTACGGGTGGTTATTTCGCCCTGCATCAACAAGGTTTTGGTCAAAAGAGTTTGATATTACGCATTTTTCAGTTGCCAGTGTGCATGATATACTGTTGAAAGAAACAGCGAGTGTGCAAACGTACGGTACTCAACAACTTTTCCCCTGTTCACCCCGACTTCAGATGTAAAATGGTGTTCCTAATGATGTTTCATAAACCTCCCTCGTTTCACCATTGAATCGTTAGCCTGTCTTTGCTCTAGTACAGGTCTACGGAACCTTTTTCAGAAGAATGGATTGTAGTTGATTTTTGTGCGAATAATCCACATGTTGACACACATATTCGAACGAACTTCACGTTTTTTTCTGTAATCCATTCCAAAAGAAAACAAAAAAGCCGCAGGAGAACAACAAAGAGATGATTTTCCTGTCAGTAAGACAGACGCTTCTCGCACTGCCTGGGAGTGGGAGTGCAAGCACCCCTGGTTGGGAACCACTGCTCCAGCATATGCACTCAAGCGCAGTTAATACAAGTATGGTATGGTGATTGCCAGGCCCGTAACCATGGGCGGCAAAGTCCCCCCTGGAAAAATGTGTTAGACATTTTAAAACTATTGGACACAGTTTAAAAAAATTTTCCCTCTCTTAGAAAACTCTTCGCCCCCCCCCCTGGTGTCACAAGTTGGTTATGGGTTACGGACCTGGTGATTGCTTTACCCAACCTTTTTATGCTTCAGTCTTGCGATGTTCTAAACATAAACATTTGAAATGACACTTGCTGCGCAATGTGCTCATTGTGTCTGTCTTTGAAGGTTTGCTGCACTGAGGTCATTTGCAACTTCAAATTTCTAAGAGAAACTTTCAGAATTTACTTGGGGAGCTGTAAACGGAAAAGATAGACAAAAGTCCTTAAAACACGATTTGCCATAGAGGACCAGTGTACGAGCATGGCTCACAAAAAGTTCTACCTGTGCTTTACAGACGAAAGAAAATCTGGCGCTTGAGTGTTAACGAAAGGACCGGGAATTACGTCGTGTCCGCACAGAGCCATACTAATATTATAGCCAGCGTGTAGCAGCCCGGAAAACTGGCGCAGTCAAGCCGAACCTCAACCTTAGGGACCTCAACGAGGGAAACCAATTGTACGAAGACTGCCGCACTGCTGCTTGTCTTGGCGCAATCAGCAGNGAACAATCTTTATCTACGTTATGATGCGTTTTAACTTTTTCCGTTGTGTTAGATTTAGCCGGCGATTTGTTAATGTTGTNTGGGTTGGTATCTGAGCGAGAAAACGCGCGAAGCTCATGTCGTATCNTTAAATNAAAACTCGTGTTATGTGTACAGGAAGTTTTGCTAATAAGCGTCGAGCACTCTGACGTAGCTGCTTGCTCCNAGCCAGGCAAGGATAATGTGCCCCATGCCCGCTGGATTTTGCTCACCCNCTTACTACTGTGTATGTTTAGGATATACATAACGCATCGTATAATCNCTGTTCTGAGCCAGCAGAGTGAAAAACTCTTCGTGGTGATCAAGAAAGAAAATATTGCTTCAGGCGGGATTTTATTGCAAACCGAAATTATTCGAATTTACAAGCGATTAATTTTATCCGTGTGGAACAGCGTTTCGCAAAATCTTGTACAACTCTGGTACGTCCACATATATATAGGGGTATATTTGTGGAGGCGGAAGCTGCTATATTTTCGTTGATAAACAGACCCCATTGCGAAGGCCTGCATGTGTTGCTGACAGCACATTCATAAAACCTGAAAAGACGAGAAAAAAATAGCTGAAAGACGAATTAGCAATATGATCCCGAACTGCGAACATGGTGGGTCTTTCTCGTTAATATGGGCATTTTCATCATATTTCACATCATACAACAAAATAAATAGAATATCCGGTTATAAGGCGAAAGCAAAAATGAACTTCAAACTGCAAATAAGTACTTATTCCGTTTGTAGTGCTCATCAATTGCTCCCAGTGATTAAAGTGGTTGTGGGTACATACTGCGTTGATGCAATGTTTTTTTGTATTTTGTTGTGGNCTNCATTTGAAAATGACCTTCCATCCCTTTTTCCACCCGTACCAAACTTCGGTATTGTCTGTCATAATGCAACGAATGTTTAGCACGACTACGAGTAGCGATGAGTCACATAGCAGCCTCCCTTAAGGTAATCAACGCCAAATTTTCGAGTTTCGGCGCCATTTCAGCTGTTTAGGCTTTACTTACCGCGGGATTTTGGTTGCTTCTCTTTCACATTTTTTCATTACCTGAACAAACATTTCCCTCAGTTAGTGCGATGGTATTGAAACACTGGACTATGGGATTTGCATTCAATGGATTGTAGACCCCCTTTGCCAACCTTAATTGTATGAGATTTTCAGGAAATGTGACGTGCTTGTATTGATCCACCGCATGAAATTAATAAGCGGCTCCTTTAAGGGAGTTCACAATTCTTGTCTTAGTTAAGCTTCGATATGGAGATTTTGTCAGAAATGTTGTGACCCAGACTCGCTCGAGACCTGAATTTGTCGGATTCGCCAAAATGTTTCTTCAAAAATGTTCAACGCTTCTGAACTTTAAATTTGTCATATTTACCTGTGTTTGCTACCTCTTGTTTTTCCTCAAATGTGACAAACAGCAAACAGGTTGAACTGCGGAAGCTTTACCAAGCCATGTTGATGAAGCATTTTGAGGTCGATAGGCTTAAGATGTTTCCACGTGTGACTTTGATTGTTACAGGTAAAGGAAATCTGCGCAGGCATGGCTTCTGCGAAACTCAGTTGGTTACTTTCTTTCGATGGCACGCAAGAATCTTTAGATGTGGTTCGCGATGACGAGCGCCTTAACCCTGACACGGTGGAGCAAGCATTTGCTTTCATGGAGTACACGTTAAAGGTCAACAGCGGTCACTTCGCTGTTGCGTCAGACTTGAACGACAAATCAAAAGAAGTTAAAAGCGAAACAGAAGACAGCCCAGCAACGTATCCGTGTTTGGAAATGGTGCAAGAACGTTGGCCCGAACTGGCTCATGTTTACTCTGCCATTCTTGACCACTTACGTGCAGCCAACATCACACCGGCTTTCAAAAAAAGGACCGCTGATCAACAGACCCCTGAAGAGAACGTTCCAGAAAAGCTGTCCGATAAAAGCGATTCAACTTCAGAAAAATTCACCGAGGTGAAAGAAAATAAAGACACTGGCCCCGTTACTTCTGCACCCTCAGAAACTGAGCCATCAACGCAAAAACCACATCCAAAGGAGAGGACACATGTGCCAGCTTCATCCGTTGTTTCAGAAGGCAAGCCTAAACTTGAGACCACCGAGGAGCATTCTGGCCAGGCTGCCAAAAAGCCCGTAACAAAACCCCGATCGGCCACCGTTCCTTCACATCGTCGAACGGCAAGCAATGGAAAAAGCAGAAAACCTCGGCCACCCAGTCCACCCAAAGACCCGTCTGCTCTTCGACCACGACCTACAAGCCAACCGTTAGCCGCTGAACCCAGTCCAACTCCTTCTAAACGCAAAACAGCACCAAAACCTCCCGGACCCCCACCTCCACCAGTCGCAAAAGGAAATATGCCGACGAAGCCTAATCCGCCGAAGTTGACCAGGACCCCTTCTGCTCCCGTAAGAGTAGGAAAGACTCCTCCGCCGCGACCTGCAGGGAAAGTACCACCTCCGAGACCGAAACCTCCGACAGTACAAAAGAAGATTGTCTCGGAGGTAAGAAATTTGCGAATTCAAGGGCAAGAATCTCCAAACTTACTGTAATTTCGAATTTGGCGTACAGCAGGGTCTACCAAACTGGGGTACATTTGCCTATCTGAAAGGGTACATTTATGGTTAGCAATAGAAGGGAAAAATATCATTATATATTACGCATTTCGAAACATTTTTACATATATCGCATACAGACCAATAAATGTACGACATGGGGATGCAGGAAATACGATCGCATCACCAATGCTTGAAATGGGCGATTATTTCCGGGAACATGTCACATCAACCACTAAGCCACAACGTGCAATGGAAGGGCACCACAAATAGACGAAAAGTTCAGGAAAGTAGCAATAGAGTGAACTCAGTGAACTTCATTGCTACTTGAAGCTTTTGGAAGACTGAACGTGCTACTTTTTAGATTTTTAACCTTTGAAGTCTAGCCTCTTGTCGATGCAGTCTGACTGCACAAACAGCTACATTCAAGTTTGGGTAAAATGGATCATCGTCATTCAGCTTTTGGTAAATTAGAACTCTTTATTTAACTTTGGGTACGTTAAGACGGCTACATCAAAAATCGTGAAATCGGAAACATTGGACAAAAAAGAGAATCACAGAAAATATGCACGACCCTTCTGCTACTACAAATCTGACCAGACTTCAAGTGCATTTGCTATCACAGGAACTGCCTAATGTTCTGATGTCACTGCTTCCGTTGTATCACGGTAGAACTATTCGAGTTCAAGGCCACACATAATAAAGTTTTATGCGGTGATACATCGATTCATGTTTGCAAATTTCGTTGCAGAACCGTACAACAACTGACAGTACTGATTACGATGACTCTCTTAACCCATTCGCTATTGACGAAGAGGAGGAAGAGGTGAGATGGCAAGGCTTTTCAACCCTGCGTTGAAGTTGAAAAAATGCCTGGTTGCGTATAACGATATCGGCAGGGGCCATCTTAAGTGGAATTGTTGAAGCATCTAGAAAGCTTTGCGTGCGATGCATTCAGCCATTAACAGTTATTTGAAGTTCCGCTTCACGTGCATGCCAGCGGTGTGGTAAAGTATTGAGGTAGTTGTCGCCACGTGATAAAACCTGGGGAATTGCTGGGTTTGTGTCTGTGTATCTGAAAAACTTCTAACAAATTCTTAACTGACTAACTTGGCTTCAGCGATGAATGAATGATGCGTGGAAAAGTCTACAGGCAAGCTGAAGTCTACTTCTACTTGCTGCAATCGGCATTGGGTTCATCCTTCGAGTTTGTACGGACAAACTTCGCGGCAGCGACATTCGTTATTTCTAATCGCATTCGTGCCTACGTTGGTTCAACCTTTTGACTGCTATGCCCCAGGGTTAGTAGAATAGGTTTGACTGGCTATTTTGTAGGATAAAAGACCAAGAGGCCAACTAAAACAAGACGTGGGGGTAGTTTTATCACCGACCTGGATCGGTCACGCATTCGTAAGTTACCAGCAGCAGAGCAGACAGGTGTGTTTGAGAACCATGTTGGATTTCAAGACCTGCTGCAGGGGTTCTGAATCCCGGGAGGAAATGTGTCGCCAAATGTATAGCGCCGCCTCAACAACTTTTCATGTTCCTTCTAATTAGCACTGCTGTACTTCCTAAAATAAACGAAACTAAACGCAGGCTATCAAACGACGACCTGCTGTAGAACTTTGAATGTTACCCTCGCTCGTCATCTGTACGAGTGAATCATACCGAACTTGGCGAATGGTGATATAAGGATTTAAGGATTGCCAGAAACGTACAGAAAAATGCAAGCTCTTCAGCAATTTTACTGTGGAAAAGTTTTGCAACTGCATCAAATGTTATGGCAGCGCATGATCGGCAACCGCTTGTTGCTTAGATACAAATTTGCACAATGCTTCCGCGATACGTTGTTTTGGATTTAAGTGTGCTGTTCGTTGGTCCGCTTCACGAAACGCGCGTTGGCCAAGTGCGTTGTGCAAGTTGGCTATTGCGCAAGTTTTCTACAAAAACTTGTTTTTGTTCAGGGTACAGATGATCACAGCGCCAAAGGAGTAAAACACGAAGAAACTCATGCTGCTAAGAAGGAAAATAACGCCGCAAATGAAGCTACTGTGGACGACACAGCTGGGCATGAAGACAAGGAAACTGATTACGACACTTCGCGTAATCCATTTAATTGAAACTACCCACTTCAAACAATAAGTGTTCTTTGGTTTGTTAACTTCGTGGAGCTTGTTTCAAACCACCATATGAGCGTGATAGTACAAAGAGGTGCCGAAAACTTTTCACACACGTTTGGCAGTTTCTTTCGACACTGTCCACATTGCTCTCGGGTGTTGTGCTCTTCTGACAAAGCAGTGTAGTTGATATTTTCGTGGTACACAAACGCGTGGCAATGATACTCGACTCTTGCCGAAGATGCTATATAAACACCGTAGAATTACAGGACGGTTGGTTTTCGCCATTGATGGTTTCCCGCAAATAGAAGATTGTTGAAAGCAGTTACTGAAATGCTTGTCTATGTTGAAGCCTCGGGCATGCGCCGTTTTTTAACTTTTATATGCATTTAATCGTTTCCCGACTTGTACTGACGGAAACAACGAACATTCACTTGTGTTTCGAAGTGGATTCTAAAGCACTGATAACGGTCCATACACTTGAATGCAGTTGGTGCTTCAAACTACGGTACGCCATTTTGCTTACACAGTTATGGCAACTGCCAAACTGAGATTATCTAAAACGTGTGAACTGCTAACAAGGCCATCACCCATTCTTATTATAATAAACATTTCACTGTGGCAACGGTTTGCTGATACTATCCGTCGATGGAATAGTCGAAGTCCCTTCACAGGCCAATGTTTTGAACGTGTTGCTGCATTGCTCTGCGACCATTTCGTGTTTCTGTTGCTTTCGTTGCGTATTTGCATTCAACGCTTTTTCTTCGCTCACTTTGATTTACCGTGTGCGTTAAAAACGTAGTTAGTAAAAAGTGCAATGTGGATCTATGCGAGTGTAACCAAAGTATTTGTCCGAATACGAAAGACGCAAAGTACACGTGAGGTTATGATGCAGACAGGGACGTACCGAGGGCACAATTCCCCGGGCGCCTAATCACTAGGGCAGAGCCGGATTAAAAAGTAGGGGGGCCCGGGGCAATTTTCACTGTAGGGCCCCTATGACGTATTTCATGACGTCATATTTTGTAAAAATTACGCTTTTTCCGGTAGTCGAGAATGTGCTTACTCAATTCTACATGCAGTTAGCTGCGAGAACAGAGTTTAAACACTAGAGTGTATTCTTACCAGGCCCGTAAACAGAGGGGGCGAATCCCCCCTAGAAAACTTTTCGCCCCCCTGGAAAATTTGCTGGACATATTTTACAACTATTGGACATAGTTTCAAAAATTTGTCCCCCTCTCAGAAAACTCTTCGCCACCCCTGGTATCCCAAGCTGGTTACGGGCCTGATTCTTACTATGAAAAAATATTCACAGGTTAGACACTGACCTGGCAAGAAACAACATTCACACGAACATAAGCAGAAACCAGAAATACAAAAAAACACCGGAAAAATAACATGTCAATATGGCCAGCTATGCTGAGCGTGAAAGGTGCTTGTAAGCTTATGTCTTGGTTTTCACGTACATTTGCAGGTGCTCAGGTTAACGCCGCACTGGTTTAACGTTGCTGCTTGAAAGTTATGCTGAAAAAAAAACGATTCAGTCGTGGGGTTTTAGCTAACACTGCCAGATTCTTGCGCATTTCCTCCTTGGAAACTGTGTGCTTTTTAGCTCCTGAAGGCATTACAAATTTTGGCACCGCGCTAGCTAAACACTGCAATCATGTTTTCTGCTCTTTCGTTCTACAAATTGACTGATTAAAACTTTTTCCTGGCGGACTACGCAGTAGCATTTG
>JGI24159J19872_10009832_pt1 | contig 12537 bp, 11 predicted proteins | sample Ectturendosymbi4_FD_19872 | JGI IMG/M metagenome (IMG submission 19872)
CAGATAACTTCCAATGGAGTTGGTCAGAGACTGCATTCATGAACACATTGTAAAATTCGCGACGTTTGTACCAAGTAGTTTCCCAGTCATGACCTGCAATGTGTATGAGGCGGTCCATAAAAGAAGAACAGGATTCACCATCCTGCAGACTCAAGTTGTGAATTTCGAAAAGGCGTTGGTGTGCACGATGGGCGCAACGCTTGATTAAAGCGTTCTTGACATGAGTAAATGGTGAAGACGTAAGGGCGGCGTCATAAAGAAATTTCGCCCAGGTATTAGCTTGAGAGGAAGATAAAGCTCCACGGAAAAAATTGAACATGACGCGTTCGTTAGCAACACCACCATCTCGAAAATGTATTTCGGTATTTGCGAACCACATCGGCAGTTGGTGTTCATCAGGACTGTTGAGTTTTAACGGCATGGAATTAGATAAGTTGCAAATGCCACATCCTGTAGAAGGAGCAGGGCCCTGGCTATGCTGAGATGGGCCAGGTAGGTCTGAGATAGTCGACAGCGATGCTATGACCAGCTGGCGCACGTTAGGCCCTTGATTGGAGGCAGGTGAGGGTTGTTGCAACCACGCAGAAATGACCTGTGTGTGACACCTTGATGCCCTTCTAGGACTTGTGTGACACTGTCCCAGTTGCGTGATGTGATGGCAGACCTGACTGCCTTCCAGAAACGTGTGTGACACAGTTCAAGTCCCAAGCAGTGGTGAATTAACCATGCTGTTTCTTGTTCATTAAGGTAACAGAGTCGAAACGGTTGTGACACTGTCCAAGTGGCAAGTAGTAAAGTATCTAACCATGCTGCTTCTTGCATTAGATGTTGATCGAGCAAATGCTGACTGAAACTCGTGCGACTGCTCCAGGGAGTGGAAATGTTTTGTTGTGATTGTTCGTTGTGTGTTTTAATATAAGCGCAAAGAGGCTGCTCAGAAACTACTCAGCAACCATCTCCATTTTTGGAAACATTCAACCAATTTTTTACGTCCATAAGCAAGTTTATTGATTTTATCTTAAGGAATGATTCTTTTATCATCAATTGCTGACAAAGTCACTTTGTTTACTTTTTCTCTACAAATCTGATGGTCGTCGCTGCAAATAACATTCATTTTTCGCAACTGTTTTCTTCCTGAGAAAAAGCAATTTTCAAATTTTGTCTTTTTTTGAACAACATATTTTTGAACCCCCTTGCATTTCTTTGTTTCCTCTCCATCAAACATTTCGAAAGCGCAAAGTTCAGCTCTCACACCCCAAACCGTTTCTATGGTTCGTCCACCACATTCATCTTCAAACATTCCAGGGATTTTTTTCAATCTGTGTATCAAAGAGCGTTGGTCTTCCTGAAAGTTTGAAGTATCAAATTTTTCTGAAATATTGTTTTTATGTCTCTGTAAAAATATTCTGTTTTAATCGCATGCATCAAACTATCAGTATCTGTCATCTATAGTTTACGATTTTCAGCATATTTGTTTTTCATATGAAAGTCATACATCAACGTCTTTGAAATATCAAGAATACTCATTTCAAGGTAAACAGGTTTGTTGAAAACAGGCTTTGTTTTTTTTCGTGTGAACGGTAACAAGGCTTTCATCAAACACAGTCAACCGTTCGAAATGTGGTTTTGCAACAAGTCTTTTCGCAGATTTTCATCTGCCAAAAGCTAAATAGAAACATGTTTGTCATTTTCTTGCTGAATACAAAATTATTCAAGTGTTTATAGAAATATTTCTCAAATTAACTTTTTGAGTTTGTTCGAAGCTGAGTGTTCAGGGCGATATAAGGTTTCATCCAAGCCTCTTCGTGAAAGGAAATTCCACGGTGAACGTTTTCAAATTTCATACCCAAAGACAAAGACAATTTCAAATTCTTATGATGGATTACGTATTGTTTTTTGTCACGTAAATTTGGAATTACCTTTTCAACTTTGTTACCCTCAAGCCTTTCTGGCGCCAAAGGATACTCCTTGTGAAAATTGAGAAGTTCTCGCGGATACGCAAGGTCAACCTCATGAATGCACCCTTCTCCCTCCTGCTCTGAAAATTCTCCCCAGTTTTCAATTTCACTTTCAATCATCCACTTGAAATCATCGATGGGGTGCCGTTTCGACATTGCCCAGCCATACAAGTTTTTTGCATCCAGATATTGAACAAACTTTGATTCTTTATCTGGATTGTATTTCGGATCCATGTGTTTGTGGTTCGCCTCAGCCATGGGCGTCCGCAGGGGGGAACAAAACGGACATTCCCCCCCCCTGGAAATTGGGACTAAGAACCAAAAATATCTGGAAAACGTGAAATCAGGAATTTAAATCCGATTATTTGGGTTAATTCTTGCAATGACAGTTTTTTTGCCAATATGACACTCACACTGCACAAGAGTCAGGTTCACTGTTTTGATAACATATAGTTATGAGCTTGCAGTTCACTCTTGTCCGTTCCTTGCCTGCAGAGGCAGGTTGCGAAACTAGGGAGCGGATTGTTCTACTATTGGCCTTTCTTGCGTAACAATAACATGGAACCATAGCTTCGACGATGCACTTCAAGTTATGGTGGGATGCGTTTTGCCGCATGTAACCATTGAATGCAGTCGTCTTGGCAGGTAATGCAGCGAGACAGTGTCTGATGATAGCGGTAAGGCACGTAGGTTCAAACCAATAGTGGGCGACTTGCGGGTCGCCGAAATATTTTGTGTGGCTCTTCTAGATCAATAGCAATATCTCAAATTGATAGAGTGTTGTTGCCCCAAATTTAACGCTTATTTCTTTTATCAATGCGTTTACACAAGTTTGTGAAGTTAGTCACCAGCAGTGTGTCCTGCAAGAAAATTTTACATTGAGCAAATGTTTGTTTCAGTGCGCATGCAATTTCACAACCATGTAGACCAGAGGCAGTATTCCCTCTAAGGTGCCCAACTACGCTAACGCGCAGTACCACCAGACAATTTGCACGGTGCCATTTCATTCTCGCGGAATTGCAATATTTTAAGTTTAACACGGTATTTATATATATATCACAAAGCCCTTTTATAGTTGGGAACCCTTCGTTGGTTGTGTGTCTGCATGGTCGCGCAGTTGCATGCGCTTAGTGCGCAAGAAAACAAACATTTGCTAAGTGTAGAATTTTCTTAGAGGGAACACTGACCAGGGCCTCAAACACGCGGCCCGCATGTGGCTCCCGAGGGCATTTTGTGCGGCCCGAGATGCGTTTTGGGTATTTTCATATAATCAACATTTACGTTTTTTAGTTCATTCACCAATATTTGAAAGTGCTCCGCCAGCGAGTGAACAAGCTTTTTTTAAACGAACGTAGAGGCGGCGAGAAATGGTTTGCCTATAACTAACGATACATTTCGCAAGAAACAAAATGTAAAAGCTGTTTCTTGTAAGGTTCAGGTACCGTCATTGTTGCGTCAGCGTCACAATGCGGCCTTCCCGTTACTTTATAGGTCATAATTTGGCCATCGGAGCAAATTTTGTTTGAGACCCCTGATGTGGGCACACAACCAGTGAAACGTTTCGACACAGCTATGCGATATGTATACGATATCAAGTTTGGAATGTTGCAAGTGCGCAAGAACGAGATTTCACTGCGCAAATGCTCTGGTGGTTCTGCGCATTTGCGTACCTTAGAGGAAACGCTGGTCACCAGCGGGTCGGCGCGATTTGATAACAACGACAGTGAACCTACATCGCAAGTCAGCAAAGAGATGCCTAAGTTAGGCTCGTTTTCTTCCCAGAAGAAAATTAAAATTTTTCAAAGACACATATTGTCAAAAGCATTCTGTCATTTTCCCAATGTTTTGAATGAGAACCAGTGTCTTTCGCGAAGAGGCATTTGCAGACCATGAAGTGGAAGAATGCCAAAATAAATTGTAAGACTGCTGGAGGAGTTCAAAGCCAGATTGGACCATTTCCAAGAGTTAAAACCACGCTTTGCATTACTTGTAAATCCATTCAGTGTTGATGTATCAGTGATGGCTGGTCAGTTGGTTAACCGTTTGTTACAAACTTGTTCGCTGTAGAAAAACAACTGACCGAAATGCAAGAGAATCTGGGTCAAAAAACTAGTCGATGCCACTCTACACTTACTTTTTGACAACATATTCTAGAAATAGAATACCCAGAATTTGAAATACCAGTGTATAACTCATTTCTGTGTGTAGCGCAACATATTGCTGTGAATTTTTTTCTCTGTAATGAAGTTCGCAAAATCAAACCATCGTGCAACCCTGAAAAATGAACCTTGGGAGAATTAATTTGCACAGCTTCAACAACATACTATCCAGATCTTCGGGGACTAGAAAAGCAATCAAAAATTTCATACCGACAATTACTGTACATCATTTAATGTAAAACCTGCATTCTTTACCGTATTTGTATTGACACTACAAACTGGTTTTGCTGTTCGCTGGTGTTTTTGGTTTCTGAAAATGACTCTTCCATTAAACAAGTTTGCCCACCCCTGGGGTGTAAAGAAATATGAGTGAAAAATAAGCTTTGCTGCCAACAAAGCGCAGTTTTTGCAATCAATGCTCCCTCTAAAGGTGCGCAAATGCGCAGAACCACCAGAGCATTTGCGCAGTGAAATCTCATCTCGCGCACTTGCAACATTCCAAAACATTGGAAAAGAACGAAAACAAGAAGTTATTTGAATTAAATGTGTATTTTTTTGTATTTTCATAAGATTTTACACTATTCTAAAAATTCCACAAGTTTGTAATTGATTTGGAACTCTGCAAACTCAGTCTTAAAATATCCATACTCTCTAAACCAAACACTTGCCTAGTATAAAATGTTCTTACAAGGAAAGCACTGTATGGAATTGTTGCCGTAACATTGGACATTTTTTGCATACGTCATTTTGCGTCGCATCGTCAACAACCAGTAAAAGATAAGGAAAATGTTGACTTTGCCCCCCCACTGGAAAAATTTCTGCGGACGCACATGACCTCAGCATATCATCTTTAAATCATTGAGACTGCACCGCGAATGCCTTTTTTCAATCATCAGCAACATATCTGGGCTGCTTCACAACTCAAGTTAAACATCAGTTTTTTTCAAACAAGCGTCCGAAGCCAATCCAGGAATTGTGTAATACCATGCTTTGTCAAGTTCATAGGTTTTTAAGCATATATCTCGAAAATTTTCAAACACATCAGCAAGTAAAAGAACATCTGTTTTTCAGTAAAGGTTATGAAAATCTCTCATAATTTTCATCTCAAAATGCTTCCAAAGATTTTGGGCACGTTCATAGACTTCGTTCGAAATATCACAGCCATGTAACATTGAGTGAAAAGCTTCTTTTGGTGGAGGTTTGGTTTCACTTAATTTCTCTAACGAATCGAACCAGTCGTGTGGAAATACATCTTTCCGCAACAAGACTTCATAGTCTTCACCGCTTGTGTCAAACATACGCCTTGTGTGTTTAAATTTATTTCTTTCGGCATTCACATTCTGATTTAGATTTTTTACGAGTTTGTCAAGACGTTGAAATAAACTGGAAACTGTCAATCAGCCGAATTTTGTATTTAAATTTCTTTTCATCACCGTAAATACTTTTAGAGAAACTGATGTATTTTTCTTGAGTGCTTGGAATACAGGAAATATTTCCCCCACCATTCACATTCAGATTCTTGATAAACAAATGTGCGTCATAACCAGCAAGATTATGAAATATCACTGACATATGCTTTGATTTTCGGGAGAGCGCCTTGAATTTTTTATGAGCAGCCCCTCTGAACCTCCCAAAGTAATGACAGTGGTCACGAATTTTCTTTCGTCTTCTTCAAAATATTTTTTACATATCAAGCGTTTTGTTTCTTGTTTGAAGGCGAGTCTGTCTTCCTCTGTCTTAACCAATGGTTTAATTCAGACGACCACACTTGCTCAAAATCGTTCTGAAGTTTTTCTACAAAAATCTGCGGAATATTTTCTTCTTCAGATTGTTTAGTATAAAAAGCAGGTTCAAGCTTCTTTTCATGGCAAACAATGTAATAACAGACTCCCCTTGGTGTATGAAGCTGATATTGCTTTGTGTAACATTTTTAAGGATTTGGCTGACAAGTGTCAATGTCTTCCGTTAAGCATTCAAAATCAGCGAAACAACGATTGGAAACCTTATTGATTGAGTGTGGTTTTATCAGTCCAAAATTGAACCTTTTTCAGGCATCGCGATTTCCACAAAGCATGTTTTTCACACTACTCAAGTTGTTTTGATAACCTTTCCTCTGAATAAAAATGGTTCAAACATCGCAGCAAAAAAAAACCTTTTTGCATTTTTTTAAACCTGACTTGAGAAAGGCCTCGACAAATCTTTGATTAAAACATAGTGCTTGTCTTTGAGAAGTAAAAGATTTACAGATGTTTCTCTGTTTAACTCAGAAATTCTCAAAGGGTAAATTTTTTTGTTTTCAAACAAAGAACATTCACAGCAATCTCAGGGTTATTTTTGTTAAATTCACCTGTTTTTCAATTCCACTGGAAACTCGATTCCGTCAATATTGAGCGATTTTACTTGTTCTCGTAAATGTTTTTCTCTTCGTTCAGCATGACATGTAACAGCATTCAACTTTCTTGCAACACTCCATTTGAAGCATTGGTTGTCTTTATTTTTCATGTTAATCAAAGCCTTTTTTTCTGCAAGGAATTTCGGCATCGGAATCCATGGACTTCCACACAAAGGTTTATATTTCTCTGTGTGAATTTCAAAATCAACAATCCAATGAAAAGTCCAACCGCTTCCATTCGTTTGAAAAAATGCCAAGCTTTCAAAAACTTGATCGCACATTTTAGTCCAAACCTTGTCAAGATTGGTTATCTCGAGAAAAATTTCTGTTTTTGACTGAAATAGTCGCACTTCAACAATGCTTTCTGTATTACTTTGATAGCTTCGGTATGCCTCCACTACCTGAACTGAACGATCATCTGCATGGTGGTTCATTCTATCCAATTGAACCAATTCAACCAAGGCCGGAAGCTTTATGTGGTCATCTGTGTATTTGTGTTCTAAGTTAAATGCAAAACGGAAAACACCTCCAAGAAATAATAAACAGTTTTTGTTGATATATTAAAGATGATAGTTGATAAATTTGGAAGAACACTATAAGCAAGTAACAAAATAACAAACGTGAGCGAAGTTTCGCTCGGCTATGTAAACAATAATTGTTTGAAAAACAGTCAAAGCATAAAACTGATTGGACAAACAATTTTAAACCTTGTGTCAGCACGTGACCCAAATAAGGCATTGTGAAAAAAATATGTACACGAAAATTTTCTTCGAAAAGACACCCTGGTTGATATGAACCAAATCGAATTAAAAGTGCTTTGTCTCCAGTAGGCGAAGGTGACGCTGCAAATAAAAATTTCTGTGATGCAAAATTGTTATTCATGGTGGAAATATGCTTGGAGACATAAGTATGGCTGGAAATTGCATTTCACATTCAGGCGAACCTGAGCAAGACAATGATGCAGTTCGCCTTCGTTTTGCAAATAAATATTTCCTGAGACGTGATGGGAGCAATTGGATGCGAGGTGATTTGTCCTTTGGTGGGCATGAAGGTTCTGGAATGGCAGATGGCCAATCGGAGCAAGACGAAATTAATCTAGGAATGATTCAAGAACCGGAAATGCTTGTTTCAGAACAAGTCACCAATGCTGCTAACGCTGCGGGAAATGAAGCAATTCACAATCATGGTATTGTTTTGGACCAAGAAATCCGAAGTAAAACTTTGAACATGAGTTCCGACGGCTCAACAAGACACTTGAACACGAATTTTCACAAAATAAAAAACCTTGAAACTGGTGAAGATAACAGAGATGCTGTTAACCTCGAAACAATGAACAGAAAAATTTTGAGAGAAATTGAAGTCGATAATCTTTATCTTAAAAATATCTTCGACTTAACGGTGAAAACAAAATGATTGCAAACCTTCTAATGAACGACCACAAAATTATTGGATTAGCTGATGCTGTTGAGGCGTCTGATGGTGTTAACAAGAAAAGTTTGGCGCTGCAGTGAATTCGTTGGTTAAAAATACAGTGAACGAAAGCAAAAGATATGATGACGGATTGATTCTAGCCACATGTGAAAATGTTGTTTCAAAAGAAATGCTTTTGGATAGAATTACAATTCCAGCACACGATATTAGTTGGGGGTAACAATAAGATACCGAATTTTAAAAATCCAACTCAAGACCAAGACACGGTGAATAAGAGGTATCTTGGCTACCTTTTAGATACAAGAACGCTAAGCGTGACGACTGAGGGGGCACAGCAAGATTCAAAGTTGAACAATCGTGTGATTTCTAACGCGCCAAATCCAGTGAACCCACAAGACCTGGTAAAAACAAAGGCTATGTAGATGACTTTTTGGAAAATGTGCCAATAAAAAACATGGTTTGGAATAATTTCATAATAACAGAATTCCAAGAGCTAATTGATTCCAGAGACGCAGAAATGATGCATTACGTAGACCAACTTTTTAATAGCTTACGTGGTTTGATAAATAGTAGGAGATAAAAACAAGATACATTCTGCAAGTCACAAGAAGCTTATTCAGCAAATGTATAGGAATCCATAGAGTGTTGCAATGACATTGGTTGATAATTCTAAAATAACGAAAATCATAGAGAGAACGGTGGTGAGACTTCCCCCGCAATCTGTAAAGGCCAAGATTGTTTTTACTCTGAAAATGAGATTTTTCAATGACAACTTTCAGAACGGTGGGGTGATGAGAATTTTGAAGAACATTTCCAAAAGCTGTTGACATGGCTATCCAATATGAATTTACTGTATCTAAATTAATCGATGATTGGTTTGGGGTTGAATGACATAATGTTTCTTTGTGGTTTTGAGCTAACATGATGTTAATGGTGGTAGACGTAGCAGTCTTTATGCAGTAGAGTATATATGTAGGGTTTTGAGACAAGCATTGATTTTCTTTTTTTGAGACCCACACGGGCAAATCTGTGAGATATTGCATTGCTATTGGAAAGAATGCAAAAAGACTTTTTATGTTCTCTATGGAAAGTTGAAAGATTAAATGAACTGCTTGTGTGAAGGTTGATGGACTGTCTGTGTGTGTAACCTGTGTGTGAAAAACAGGCTGTTCAAAACTAATTTTCAATTTTTTTCTGATAACTTGCAATTCTCTCCGGTTTGCAGGTTTTCTAAAATGATGGAAAGTAGATGAGTGTCCCAAAACATACATACTGTATATACTCAACTATGATAAGTGACATTTCAATCTGACGAATACCTTGACGTAGTTGTTCAGCTGCAATGTCGGTGTTGCTTGCGTCTTAAATTGATTGACATTGTAATGTTGGCTTGTCCCATCTTGCTGCATGCATTCGATCAGAATGAAGCAAGTTGCCAAGCTTTTTTCTTGGTTCCCGTTCTATATTGCTAATTTGAGCAATCGTGACGCAGTGCCATACGTTTTTGACATACATCGTGTAACACGATGCTTTTACTGTCTGACATGTCACAGGTCTTTTTTGAGTGACTGACGAGAAGAAACGTCACTCATCGCCACGCAGATGCATGACCTTTCGACAAGGGGTCACTGGGTCACTAACAGGTCACTCATAACCACGCAGTTGCATGACCTCCCGACTTCTTCTTGCGTGTGAGCAGCGGTTCGAACAAAATCCACAAGGTCTTCAAACCATTTAGTATTGTTAATGTCAGGGGACTGCAGGTCTTCCAGGCAGTTCGGAGGGCGAAGGATGGCACAGTCGAATATTATATGAATGGCCGTTTGCTCCTTAGCGCCACAGATGCATTTGGGTGTATCTAGCATGCCCCAGCAATACAGGCTTGCACCAAGGCAGCCAACACCAGTTCTTAGCCTATTCAGGCTACCCACAGACTCCGGGGAAGCTCTGAGCCAGGTGGGAGGCAAACAGTAGGGGCAACTAGAAACTGGGCGGGTGGTCTGGCACATTGCCATGCCGCTCTAGATGACTCCAGGAGATTGAAGTCGGAGTTCATCAGCGCCGCAAAATGGCAGCAGAAGGGGCATCATGAATGCAAGCGCTGTGTGCCGAGAGACTGTGCGCTATGGACAAGGGTATGAAGGGGGTGGTTAGTATTCATCTGTGCCCGGAGCGCCAGCTTGAAAGTGGAGTGTTCTCTACTCAGGTGGGCCGGTGGAATGCCAGTGAGTACAGGTAAAAGCTCCCTGCGGGTCGGTTTCAGGCACCCAGAGATGATGCCCAACGTATCGTTTAACGCAATATTTAGATTCTTAGTGTGGGTGTTGCGGCACCAAGCTGGGGCGGCGTATTCCGCGGCACTGTAGACCAGGGCCAGCGCTGACGTTCGCAGAACAGAAGCGTGGGAACACATGTTGAGCCAGCCAAAAGACCTAGGAGGCAATTACGGGCTGTGACTTTGCCAAAGAGCCCTCCAAGTGTTGCCTGAAGGTGAGTTGGCGGTCACGTGTAACTCCAAGTAAGTTGGATTCTGCGTGTAGGGGGTGGGGTGATACCATTGACGGTGACCGCAAGCTTACGGCTGGATTCCCTATTATTCAGATGAAATGCAGTGCTTGTAGTCTTGGTCGTGCTCAGCCTTAGCCTCCATGCAGGTAGGTAATCAGCAATTCTTTGCATGTTTCAGTGAAGGACTTCTTCAACCTCATTCCGACACTTGTGAGAAAACAGGAGATCCAGGTCATCAGCATAGCCATATTGAGTGCACATGGTTTCGGGAATGGCACTAATACAGATGTTACAAAGCATAGGTGCAAGCGTTGACCCTTGGGGCACTTCGTTCTTCAAAGGTCAGAGGCGGCTGCGAGTTTTAAGGATGAAGCTGCGGTTTTAGATAAATTCGACAATGAAGCACACCAGGTGTCGATCGGGGTAATGACCTCTCGACAATGGGTCACTGACAGGTCACTCATCCCGTAGGAACAAATCTTGGTGAGATTACAGTAATTATGCAGATGCCCTGTGGTCATACTGTAGATTAAATTGAAGCCAACCTTAATTGCTTTCTGCAAAATGGAAGAATTGCTCCAGATGGCAATCTGAGATCAGTTGCCATAAGTTTGTAGCTTACCATTTAAAGCAGAACCATTCAAGTTGTTAGTCTCCACCAACGTGAAGACTAATTACTTGAACGTAAATATGTGCAAATCCGAATCAACGGAAAGCCATGAAAGCAGAGCCCAGTCGGCTGATTACTCGAAAGCTTGCAGCAAGCCTTTCAAGAGAGTGTTTGGCAATGGCATTCTGATGCGTTTCAATCTTCTTGCTATTTCTAGAAAAAAAAGCAAATTTTTGACGAAATCTGTGACAAATTATATGTAAAAATTACCAAAACCTGAGATGCAAAATCTGGAAACGAGGTTTGCATTCGTGTAACTTTGGTCACTTATGACCAAAGGTTAGCAAAAACTTTAGTTTAAACAAAAAAGTACTGCGCTTTCGGTTATTTTTTTACACCTCAAGTTAGCAATCTCATAAAAGCATAAATACGATTCCATTTCTAAAGGCACCATTGAGTTGGCGAAACCCCGATCGTGAAAACAGGATGCTTCTAGAAGCCCGGCGTACCACGTTTCTATTTGCAAGTGGTGCCCCTTCATTGGGAAGGAGTTATGAACATTTCTTGAACTTTTGCTGATCGTAGACCCATCATGTATTTTGTTGGCACCCCATCCACTGGGCCCTTGCGCTAAAACTCCTTTTATCAGCTACTGCGTTGTTTTCTGCAAACGAAATGTATTGAATTGGATACTTATCTTAACAAAAGACATACGAGCAAACTGAACACGTAGTTAGCAAGAAAAAGAAAAACGTCTACAAGATAATCTAATATCTACCATACTATAGGCGCATAAACGATTGGCATGTCGGGATTTATCTGGTGCGAGGCACTAGGTTAATCCACTTGTGATGCCCCCTCTCCCTCTGTTGCGAGGAAAAATGAAAAACNGTTAATCAATTTGCGCAAAGCCGAAAATGACGATATTGACGCTATAAAAGTACGATAAATAAAAAATTCTTAATCATNACTAGAGTGACCTGCGATCACTGCGTTTGTTGCTGCCTTCGACGCAAAAGCGTTCAATGACGCGGAATTTTTGAAATCGCACATGGCTGCCGGGAACCGGACTATTAATTTCTGCTGGCAAACCAACCGAAAAAGTCACGGTTAAATATTTGACAAAACACATGGCTTACACGCTTTTCATAAGTTTCACATGTATTTATTCTTATTAGTGCTTAAATAAACAACCAAACACACTATACATATGTGTGGCGTCATAAAGACGTTAAAGCACAACGACAGGACCATAAAATCAACTCACAAAATCAAATCTCCTAATGAAATTTATATGGTTCATGTTTTTTTTTGCATTGTTCTGGAAATTCGGTTGTTATCGTAATAACTATCGTGTCTGTTAAAAAGCATTTACAGGCCAGTGGTCAGCAGCGTTCCAACGTAGGCTTGATCAACAAATTGCTGATATTTAATTTAGCTGCAGCGGACTTAATAATGGGTATTGTGCTGCTAATAATA
>JGI24159J19872_10009833_pt1 | contig 12537 bp, 10 predicted proteins | sample Ectturendosymbi4_FD_19872 | JGI IMG/M metagenome (IMG submission 19872)
ACTCGCTGCATTCACTGAGTAAGTTGTTTCAATTCATAAACATATTACTTTATTCTGAACTCCCTCGATATCCGAACAAAAACAGTCACAATGAAACCAATGAAAAGGGCAGCGGTGTACAATATTCCCTCTCAGGTGCGCCACTGCGCAGTAGCACCAAAAATCATTATCAAATTTTGGCAGAAGTAGAAGGCTTTCTGAGAATGTTGCTCAGCTAAAATTCGGCAATAAACCTGGAAAAGTGTGTACTGTATTTGTTCGATTGTAAACCGCCGCTTACAATCAACGACAATCGACTTACATTTCTTTCTTGAGCTTTTCGGAAGGTCTAGATCAGGGGCTCAAAGACTCGGGCCGCATATGGCCGGCGATGGCATTTCGTGCGGGCCGCAATGCTTTTTGAGAATTTTCAAATAATTAAAATATACGTTATTTAGGTTATTCACCGGTATTTAAAAGTGCTCGGCCAAGGAGTGAAAAGTTCCTTTGAAACGAACGTAGAGGCGGCTAGAAATGATTTGCCTTGAACTCATACGATACCTTGCTCAGGAAATAAGATGTAAGAGCTGTTTCTAGTAAAGTTCAGGTACTGCCATTGTTGCGTCAGCGTCATAATACCAACCTACTAGAAATTCTAACCGGAACGCCGTACCGGCAATAACTCTTTTATCGGAACGGCGTTCCGGGCCGTTCCGGCTTGCTTTCACCTTTGATCCAGAGTAGAAGATCGTCTTGCGCTTGTAAAATGGGGAAGAAATATGGTGACGTGATTTCGCCACATATACGAGGTAGGCCTAACGTTGAATTCGTAACAGCAATAGAACTATGAACCTATGAAGAGCATTTTTGTTTAGACAAAGGATGAGTTCTTCGAGACATAAGAACAACAAAGTCAGAGCAATGAAAGCGGAAGCGGTTGTAGACAAAGTGAAAATCCGAAAAGATTGTCACATGAAACGTCAAATGCAAAATGCTAAAGGTTTCGAACTTACGGGTACAACCATGAAAAGTGATTAAATAATATGTTTTGCGGTTATATACAACGTGTGCATACAGTATTATATTCACCCACTGGTCATTGTCTCGGTCAACAGTAGAAAATTGTTGGTTGTTGAGGCTATGTCCATTGTCCATTGCGTTTCCTGCTGTTCCACTGTATCCGGAGAAATGAATGCGAAACAAGTCCGCTTCGTTTCCAACGCTGAATGAGCTGAGAATAAAGTCATCGTTTAAAATTATAGAAAAGCTAAGTAGAACACACTGCTACATACTTTCGAGCATTTGTGATAGGACCAACCTATATACATGCAGTATAAATGGTGGGTGTAGCTCTATGCTACTCTGATTATTTGGTGATCCGTGAATAAGATGCTCATGAATGTGGCAAAATATAAGAAAAATACATCGGAATGACATGTTCATTGAAAGTAAGGCACAGACAGTCAGTTTCAAAATGCGATATCAACCGTAAGTATGACGTTTTCTATCAAATGAAATCCTTTCACAGTTAATAGCCTAACTTCATACACATTATGTTTAACAGTCGGAGTCGGTAATTTTGGAAAAGTCGGAGTCAGAAATTTTGGAAAGGTAGGGGTCGGTGTCGGACATTTTACCTCTGACTTAGCCACCGTTTTTGCACCTGAAAAGCGAAATAAATGAATGCTATTTAAGACTTTAGTGTCTGATTCTTATGCATTTTTGTAGCAACTAGCACTCAATGGAACTCGTGGTACGCAGGAAGAATTATCTGTTTCAACAAAAGTTTCAAAAGCAATTGTACTATTTCAACAGTAATTCCCAATTTAGGAGTGTGATGTAAAAATGGTCCAATTGGACTCCGGAGTCGGACAAAAATCCGACTTCGACTCCCAGTGATGTTAGTAATCCGAATCCGAATCCACCCAAAAACCTCCTACTCCTAGCGACCCCGACAAGGACTCCGCAACCCTAGTGCAGACCCATAACCACGGGAGGGCATTCGAGGCAAGTTCCTCCCCATATTTTTTTATTCCGCCCCAAATGATTCAAACTCAAAAAATTCATATATTTTGCAGGTGCTTGTTCACATTCTATATGATCGTTACGCCAACTCGCAACATCACCATACGTTGCATTAAAAGGTAACCTCATTGTTACAACATAAATTGTATTAAGGAATGTCAACACTGATATCAACTTCGATTTGTGACGTCACAGTCACTGGAGGCAGTCTTTCGAAACCTTTTCTGCAGTCTCTCTGTTAGCGCGAACAACTCCATGGCACTAGCAAGCTGGCTATGGTAATGCTATAATATAGTCTTAGCCAGCGTTCTCAAAGAAAGTTCTGGCAATTCTGGCTGAGTTGCCAAAATTCTTAATGAATTACAAATTGCGTGAATTATTAGAATTTAGGATAAGCATAAAATCTTATGAATATACGAACAAAGTAAGGCCTACACATTTATTTCAAATAGCTTCTCCTTGTTTTCTTGCTTTTCCATCGTTTTGGAATGTTGCAAGTGTACGAGAATCTGATTTCACTGAGCAAATGATTTGGTAGTACTGCGCAGTTGTGCATCTTAGAGGGAACATTGGACTGGTGTTAGGCTTGCTTGTAGTCAAACAGAACTTCTTGTACAGTCAAACCAAACCCAGTAGGATAATGTATGCGAATTTGATGTTGATCAAAAAAGGTTAGAGAATTCTGCGTCTGACGTAGATATTCTTCAGCATGTGTACTGATCACTGTAGCACTGACCATCATAAGTCAGCATAAAATGCAGCTAGCGCGTATTCCGTACTTAGTGTGTGGTGCAAACAAGCTACAGTTATCTCACCCTCCAAACAAGCGAAACTACATCCCACCCTCTGAACAAGCGAAAAAGTCAGTTTCATCTCGAGTCAGAGAGGACGTCATTCATAACAAAAAATATCGGAATTCACAATGAAAGTGAGAGTTTGAATTTGAAAGCGTCTTTTTTTGAAATCATTGATACTATTCAGAGCGACTTCAGCCACCGGTTTTCGGAATTTGATATGTCTCTCATCAAATCTTTGAGTGTTCGTTTACCAGCATCGAATTGCTTTCTCGACAAGGAAGAATTACAACCTCTTTGTTCTTTGATCAATTCAACTACCAAAAGTATCAGTGAAGATCTTCTCGATGCTGAAACTACTATTGTGAAAAGCTCATCAAAGCTTCCTAATGTCATTTTGAATGAAAACATCCGCAGGAGTTTGGATCATTTTTTGAAATGGTTTTAGAAGTATGAAGCAGTTTTTCCCACCATTCAGGCTACTTGCTGCTGAGCGCGGGCTTAGCTGTAGGAGCTTCGACAGCCACATGCGAAGCAAGCTTCTCCAGTGTGGTGAGGATACTCACATCTTGCAGCAGGTGCATGATACACGAGTGTACAGGGGCATAACGAGGCTAGGCAGCGCCCGGACAGAAAGCAAGTTTGGCGTCCCTAGGGTCGAATTTGAGGTCTTTAGGAAGCAAAAGTACTGGATTGAAGAAAATACTTGTGACATTGTTTGGACTTTTTGGCGCCCCTGCAGTCAATCTGCGCTCCCCATAGTGATTCGGCGCCCAGGCAATTGTGCCCCCCTCTTTGAACCCCTGCGACCGTATGAATGTCAGCTGGTTTTACAAGGTTTTGAAATAAAAGAATTAGCTGCTGTGAAATAGCACAGAAATAGCGCTCATTTAATACAATAAGTAAAATGATAATCACTTTCTGCGAAAACTCACCGAAAAGGCAAAGTGCAAAATATTTTACAAACACAAATATTAAACAAACCTAAAACAAGGAAAATGACCTATATTCAGCCCAGGCAGAAGCTCCATCCCAGTCACTGATTTCAACTCTTAGTCTGCATCCACCGGAAGATGTTATGATGTGAACGTTGTTCAAACCTGCACATATAGGAAACGGAAAATTGCATTCGCAATCGCTTACAACCTACAAAAATATAAAGTCAAACGTAACAGCGCCTAAAAGATAGAATTAGTTAGGTTTCATTCAGTTGACCCCTGTGCTTAAATTCATGCAAATTGGCAGAGTGGGCGATCACGACAATTATGCAGAAACTTTCTTTTCATAGTTGAGCATTCGTTTCTGGGTTTTCAATTACTTATGGGAAATGCTGAGTAATGTTTTCGGATACCTGTCTTGGGTAGAGTGGTCAACTTGTTGTGGAATTTTTTGAATTGTTTTGTATAATGCTCTTTAGGCGAAATGGGGTGTATATATATTTCGTTTTGATTTTTAGGATAAACAAAGCAATTTCATGTGCATAAGCGGTGAATTAGCAATGCAATCAACTTTTATACAAATGTCTGTTGAGAAGGAAATACCACAATCGTCTTGGAGCTAAACGTTCGCGAAAATTTTGTGTCATTCGTCCTTACGCGGAAAACGATATGAGTTGTCGGTAGTCGTTACGGAGGTGGAGGAAAGAGAAAAACTCACAAAACCAAACAATTAACAAAACCGGCATTTTTTGAAATGATGGGTGCTTCATCTCCCGCCATGAGATATAAAGATGGTAAGTACCAAACGCCAAAGTGTATTTCTATGATATTGCTCACTGAGGCAGATGCTTGGTCAGTTACTGCCTTTCAACAAGCGGAAACTGTTTCAGATTGAATAGATTGAACAGACTAATGCAAGGAGTTCAGTGTTTTCCCAACCATTCTTAGAGACTGTAGCCTCCCAACCATTTTCAGAGACAGAGATAATTTTTTTGCATTTTTTGACATTCCGCTATGCGCAATTTTGATAGTTTTTAATGAAAATGAAAATTTCTGATAGCTTTTCTTAGTCGTAAAAGCGTTGCATACACTCATGTGACTTGCGACCAAGCCTTCCCAAACTGAACTAGTGCAGAGCACCCTATACAATCTAAAGAAAGCTGTGTATAATTGTCAAAACATTTTCATCACAACATTTCATTTATTCCTTCACTAAACAAGCAGTATTTGATTGGAAAAGCTTTTGGCGCTGCACTAAGTAAAATCAGGAAACACAGTACTAAAATTTCATCTTTTCACCATAAATTGAACAAAAACCTGAATCATATCAGGAAAGAAAGTTTCTGTGCAACACCCCGTAATTACTATTTGAACCACAATGAAGTAAATAAATAGAGAGAGAGAGTGAGAGGAGAGAAAGAGAATCAGTGGCAACTGTTGGACAATGCACTTTACTATCAAGAAAGAGGTCTCACAGGCATAAAGAAGGGTGGTCAACAAAATATCCCCATAGAACTTTGCGTTCTGGATAACAGTATCCCACATCTCCTCCATGCGATTGAATTGTCTTCCAAACGCAATGCACGCTCTGGAGATTCTGTTGTCAAGTTCCAAGTCTATGGTGCATGTGTTAGGCACAATTCTGCCCAAATACACAAAGCTTTGCTCTAGTTAAAGTCTTTGGTCATTAGCCTTCTCTGAGGCAGGTTGGTACAGTGTCTTGTTTTTTTGGTGCTGATGGTTAGACAAAGGCTGCCACAGGCAATGGAGAACATATCCATGTGATGTTCAATGTGCTTTCAAGCCAATCACTGGGGCACAGCAGTCAGCCTCAAAAAAATTTTCAGTTACAGTACAAACACCTCAGAACAGGAGTGTGTCCTGGAACCTACTTTGTTCAGCATGATGTTCTCTGCGCCATGTTTTTGTAGACAATGATTACGGCAGTATTCCAAACAAATATCGCTGAGATGGAATAGTACGTAACCTGAGGCGTCTTGACGCTATCACCAAATTGACAGAAACAGACATACGTGAATTCTTGCTTTTGGCACGCGTACCTGACCATGATTTTCCACGGTCACTGCGTACTGAAATGGTCGAAAATTTTAGACAAATCGAGAAAAACGGTGCAGAGAACTAGATGTTGCTCCGTGGATATATTTTGAGGCTGTCTTGCTGCGGGGATCATATTCACTGTTCCACGGGCATGGTGGAAATCACACAGGCTTTCAGGAAGAAGGCCTGGACAAGGTGGTTCAGGAGATGGTCCAGAAGTGCACAGGCTAGAATTTTGGTAACAGTCGACAAAATGGAAATTACGCCATGGTTGTCGCAAAGTTGACCATTGCCTTGCATGTGTAGATGTGTCCTATGGAAGCATTTTTTAATCGTGAGGAAGTTTGCTTGATCCCATATCCATTACAAAGCGTAAGTGAGGCGGGCAGCAAGACACGTGTAACCCCATTTGTAGATCTTTGTTGTAATGGCATCTGAATCCGTTTATTTCTCAAGGAGAGTATATTAATGGCATTTTGAACGTCATCGGGCGTCGATAAAGCATCTAAATCGTAGCTGGTAGTTACCTGAGGTAGGAAGGAAATATCTTCATCGTTTACTCCAGAGAGCCTGTTGAGGACATTTTGAAAGTGTGCAGCCCATCTTCAAGAATGCGTCTCTTGTTTGTGAGTAGAGTTGATCTTTTGGCATGGAAAAGAGGGGATGATCGTGATGTGGGTGGACCAGAGACTATTTTTATAAGAACAGTGCAATATATTACATCTCAAAAGGAGGCCCGTTGGTTTTCGGTGCTGGTTTCACTGATGGTTGGCTTGAGAGTTTGCTGTTCAGTGAATATTGGAGCTTTTTAAAGTGCAGCAAGTTGACCTTTATTCGATTTGTGGCTCTCTGACCTTGCGATCTACGTTTTGACTGGACGTGCTAGGATAAACTTGCAGTGATCTGGCGATGTTCGGTCCAACAATCTGCACCACATATGGCGTTGCTCACTGTCACATAGCCATTGTTCTTGGTCCTGGTTATGATTTAGCCAATCAGGTGCCAGTGTCTAGAGATTGGGCGCATCCATGACGTTTTGTGTCTAGCAGAAAGGCGAAAAATGGTGTTTGTGATGGATAGCTCATGGGTGGCACAGGTTTTTAAGCAGTAGGAAGCCATTGCTATTGAAACTTATCTACGCCGTGCCTGCCAATAACACCGTTTAAAGGCTGGTGGGCGCGGCAAATGCAAGCTCTCACCACCAAGAACAAATTCTTTTTCAAACTTATTAAAGAATTGTAGGTTAAAGATGAAACGAACTGTTTCGTGACAATAAATTCATGCAATTGTGCAACTTGAATGAAAGTAATTTAAACAACTGAGCGGTTCTTCACGTTTTTCAAAGGCTTAAAACGCGCACAACTGATCAGATACTGTATATTTATGCACACGAGCAGCAATATCTCATTTTCCCACACTTCTGCAACGGTTTACCAATATGGATGTATTCAGTGTTCAGTTGACTGAACAAGCACACACGATGTGTTTCTTGTCTTGCTAATTGACAAATATAATTCAAATGCAAATACTTGTAAACTCATTCGCCTAACATTTTAGTAAAAATCTATTGCAGTGATTTCAAATGAAATTTGTTAAGGTTGCATCAGCAAAAAGACAATTAAACTTTGAAAGTTGCACGTAAAATTTGTACTACACAGGATGCGGAAGAATTTAGAAACACTCAACAACACTCTGTCTTTTTTATGTGGACTTTTCAAGAATCTGATTTTACGATCCGTATTTGAGACCTTATGCCGACAAACATTTTTGCACAAAGGAATTCCTCGATAGATCGCGTCTCTTAGATAAAGTCGGGAGCGTTATTTTTATCAACTACCAAGTCTGAATTAATATGAACAAAGTTATTTTTCTTGTAAAAAGAACATTTAAAAAATAAGCGAATCGAGTTCTGCAGAACAAAGTTTTGGTAAACTGAACTTTTTTTCAGATTCATTTTTAAAATCAGACTCGAAGTGTGAACTTCAAGATGTTTCCGACGATAACAGTTAGATTTTGAAGACCAGGTCCTTAAAAAATTGCAGAAGTCCACGTGGAATTCATAGATACACACAGAGAGTGTATTCGTTTGCACAACTTGCTGCGTGGTTTGTTATTATCGATGCAGTAGTACAGTAGGTACCACTTATCTCGTATATCTGCAATGCTTCAAATTTGACAAAAAACTCGTCATACATTTTTACTCCCAGCCTTTGCCTACATTTCAGCAGATTACGAGCGCTATTTCGGCCTCACTTCAACTTTCTTTGGTCAGTAACAGCTTTTTGCAGTGAATATTGCAGTGGCTGTAAATACCTTCGGTGACAAGTGGCAGTGATGGCAAATTTCATTACTCTAGTAACAAGTGTTTAATGGCACTTCACGTGGCGTTTTCGCCAGCAGTTTTCGACAAGCGAATAGCAATTGATGGGAATTGCCTAATGAGTCCTTTCGCGGGTATTACGTTTTGGCTTGACTTGGTATTAAGCCCAGTCTTCCTCATCTTTTGAGTCAGTTGTTCGTAACCACTACATGGCCGCACTACATCTCGGAGCAGGTGCTGAGCAACCATTCGATTGACTCGTCGTCAAGAACCGTCAGGCCGTACAGTCCATGAGGAGGTGCATTGATTGGACATTGGAGGACAATATGGTCGACGGTTTGTTCTTCTGCGCCACACACACAGATCACAAAGGAGGCCATACCCCATTTGTACAAGAAGGTGCGGAAATGTCTGACACCAGTGCGGAGGGGTTAAGCCGGAACCACGCTGTTGTTGGGAGTGTCATTCCGAGGGAGTGGGTGCCAGTGTCGGTGATGAAAGTACGTAGTCGAAAGCACAGAGGGTTGTCCGCACATTCCTCACTGAATTGGTGATCCGCCCAGTGAGCTGCACGAATATTATTGTTGTCAAATAATAATCTGGTCAGTTGTTGTGCGGCGGGTAAAATGGGTGTCTCGATTTCAGGAGCCGTGCATTTGCACTCGACTGACGGGTGATCGCTGAGTGGTGCAGATGTCCAGGCTCCATGGCATGGCGTGCTAGAGGCAGTGTGGTTCCATTGCGATGGAACTCAGCGCGTTGGATGCCTGCGAGGATGGGAAGGTTGTCCGCAGGTGTAGGACGCAAGCATCTAGTCACAATTCGCAAGGCGTCGTTGACGGTGGGGTTATTAAGGCGGGTAAGGGCACTGAGACACCAGACAGGAGCGCATTATTCTGCTGTGGAATGCACCAGGGCAAGGGTGGCTATTCGCAGAATTGTTGCTCCAGCAACCCCAGCCGGAGCATCCAAGCAGCCTCAAAAGCGCGACGCGTGATGTCAGCTTCTTGCGAAATGACTCAAGGTGTCGGCGATACGTGAGCGACCTGTCCAACCTACTCCAATATACTTGGCCTTGGGACTGAAGGGCAGGATTTGATTGTTGTAGTTGTTGACATTCAGCTTTCGTTTAGCTCCTTGTTGTTGAGATGGAAAGTTGCCGATAGCGTTTTTGTAGTGCTGAGCTTTATTATCTAGGTCTTGAGGTACTCACCTGTGGCTGCCATGTCTTTGCTCAGCACCCATTTCTCTGCCTGCCAGTCTCCATCAGCATGCATGATTGCTAGATTGTCAGCATATGCACACTTTCAGGAGACGGTGGTTGGCAGATCAGAGATGTAGATGTTGAAGCGAAGGGGTGTCAGGACAGATCCCTGTGGGATGGCATTCGGCCTCCTAACCTGCTCCGTTTGCCATTTCCGGTGCTAAGGGTGAGGCTTCGTTTGATGATCATGCGCACCATGTGCCTATCAGGGAGCAATGGCAGCAGCTTACAGGTGACGCCACGATGCCATACAGTGCCGTAGGCTGCTGTGAGAGCAAACCATGACAAACTCTGCTCCGGCTTTTTTCTTTGCCGAAAAGATATCTTCGATGACTTTTGTCGGCAGGGTGACCTGGTCTGCGGCCGACGAGACCGTAGTCTGCTAACAATAACATGAGTGTGATCCGTTTCATGCACTAATGGTATTTAGGCACTTCCTCTGAGTTGAATTTTTAACAAGGTAGCAAGTAAATCACAATTACCAAGCCAAAATTCCGAGGACAAGCTTCCAAATCCAATCTTATATTGTTCCCAAGTGCCATCGTTAAACGTCAATTGACCGTTGAATCGTCTTTGAAAAACCTGAAAGAGTGATGAATGTAAGAAAAAGTTGATTGTGTTTCCGTAATATAATGCTGTACAAGGAGTGGTTTGTGTCAGTGGATGGATATTTTTATTTGCTCCAAGAATAATTCTTATTGAAATGTTTAATTAGGAAAACATTTATTTTTAATTAGGAAAGCATCTCTTAAATCAAGTTCTTAGAAAGAAAACAGAGTAAATGATATGACAAAAGGGTGATTTCTTTGCGATAGCCCAATACTGCGGAAAACTCGACTGTACTCTGAAATTTATTGTTAAATAGTCTTCCACGAAACATTATAAAAAATCTTACCACCCATCCTTTGTAACAAAAAGCTTGTTTGCCATATTGCGAAATTTGAAAACCATCCGATGATGATTTAGAGCAATCGGATTGCAGATTTGTTGATGGTAATTTCGCAAAGGCGGCTTCAACATTAGCTATTCCTTGAGTAATTTGCAAAACATTGCGGCTCAAATCTAAAACATGAAACAGCACAGTAAGGCGTTCATCACAACCCAATGATTCGTTCTGCAAGTAATTACGAAAATTATTTTTTTCCTTTAACCGAATTGGATTTCACTTGGCCCAAGGCACTGCTTGTAGTAACGACCAAGTGCAAAAACTTTTCTTTAAACATTTTGCACCTTTTTAGAATTACAGCAATTTTACAAAACCTTTCTCTATCTTCGTGAAACACTGTATTATGCGATTACAAGGCGGTGTGATAGCTGTCATTGCACCCACTTGGTTCGTTTGAAGCATGTTATTCCACTGGTAATCTCTTAGAAAACGTTTTAATGTTGTGACAACAAAACGTTATCTGTATGTGGAATGCCACCACAAAAGTTATCGCCACTTAAATATTATAGATTGCCGCCACAAAAACACAGTTTTCACATGTCAAGTTTTGTTCTCCGCTAAACCAAATCCAGACATGTGCAAAGTATGACAATGTTCTGGTGACTGACATGTGTGATTTAGAATCAACGTTATATGGTGTACAAAGTGTGAAATGTTCTTGGTTTTTAATTGCCGTTTTTTTGGCCTCCGTTTTCACCTTTTGCAGTTTCACGCTTTGTAAACTGTGGGTTTCTTTGTCGCAAGAATTTGGACGTTTTACAGCACTTGTCTTCAACATTTTGCAGAAGTCCACTCAGATTTATCAGAACCCACACATGTAGTTCATTCCCAAGCTAAAACCTTGGGGCTTCAATAAGACCGTTTTGCTGCTTACGCATCCCCTTACCCGCCTTTGCTAAGTAAGTGCTTTTATGTCTAGTAGCTGTGTTTCTATTTCTCCAAAATTGGTGTTGGACAGGTATGTTGTATCTTTTCATTTTGCTTTGTTTCGCAAAATCTTATACAATGATTTTCGGATGCATTACCAGAATGTTGGAATTTTCAATTGAAACATGTATTTCAATCTTGTTAATCTCGCGAATGAAACGCATTACTAATAATTTACTAGAGCTTCTGTTTCTATTGCATCAACCTATGTGTATTTCTGCACTGCAGCCATGTTAGTCCAAGTGTGTATACCACATAGATGAGTGCTTGCTTCACAACCATTTCACCTTGGAGAATGCTTTGCTGCGATGCATCGTTCAATAATAAATTGTGATTGACGTCCGTAACGTTTCCCATTTGCTGAGATAGCGATGAAATATTCCCATTCAACTCTGAAACAAACAGCAGAAGTTATCAGAACTGATACTGAACTGCAAACCTGAACTCAAAAAACACTCAGTTTTAGAAAGTGCATCCGCATCTACTTTATATATGTATTACTTCTGCTTCCTCGATGGGTGTAAGCAAGGAATCGATCAGCAAATTTTTAACAGGAAATCGATTTCACGGAAAATTACGCATCCTCAGTCCTGAAAATTGCAAGCAAAGCTTACGGGTGAAAAGTTGAAAGGCTGAAGTAACAGTAGAGAAAAAGCAAACTTAAGACTGCATTAAAAATTTCGTAACACAAGCTCATAAACCATAACATCTTAACACACTGACTGACGTCAAGAATACTAGTGGCGAAAATAAAAACTGACTCATGAAATAAGTGTTTACTCAAACAAATAAAAGACTCAAACATCTAACTGGTTGATGGTAATGGCTGAAAAATTCTGCAACTAAAAACTAACTCTTCGTGAAATGACTAACAACGGTAGAGAAAAATAGTAAGCCAAACCTATTGGGAATGGGAAGATAGACTACGGCCCCCAAAATGCCACAAGAAAGAAGACCCGCAGGTTTGGGCTAAATCTTTTCCCCATCTGCTTACTCTAACACAAGAAGAAAAGAGTTGAAACCCGAAGGCAGTGATTACCTACAAAAGACCCACAACAATTGGACAAAAACTAACGAACATCAATGACCTTGCTTTAAACAAGACACAAAAGCAAACCAAAGGTGGGTCAAGGCCATGTGAGCACTGTGCACTTTGTGGTTGCTATGGAAAAATAACAAATCCATGGTTCCAAATGTTTCACAATTGCTGACTAAAACCAAAACTTTTAAACTAAACCAAAGCTTGACTTGCGCAGATTTTGGCATTTACGTCGCGACTTGTGTGA
>JGI24159J19872_10009835_pt1 | contig 12535 bp, 8 predicted proteins | sample Ectturendosymbi4_FD_19872 | JGI IMG/M metagenome (IMG submission 19872)
GCAGAAACCAGAGGTTACAAACAAACACACCGGAAAAGGAACATGACAATATGGCCAGCCAGGCTGAATGTGAAAGTTGTTTCCAAGCTAATGTCTTCATTTTCACATTCATTTTCAGGTGCTCTGGTTAACGCCACTACTTTAACGTTGCTGCTTGAACGTTTTGCTAGAAAACGCGATTTAGTCGCGGCTTGTAGCTAATACTGCGAGATCCTTGCGCTGTTTCTTCTTAGAAGCTTTGCGCTTTTCATAGCTCCTGATGGCATTAGAGATTTCGGCATCTCGCTAGCAACCTTTTCTGATGGACCACGGCCACGCAATAACATGCGGTGTAAATACCTTGAATAGCTTGGTTCCCAACCTTTTTAGGCTTGCGGCACCCTACAAAACAGAAATATAATTTTCGGCACCTAGTGGCGAACCCATAGCAATTTGGATTGAGTTTTGGCGACATTTTGAAAATATCTTTTCAATGATATAATAAAAAAACGTATTAGCTCACGGCACCCCTGGGTATTGCAAATGGCACCCCGGTTGGGAACCACTGGGGTATGCGTACTTATTGTTGTTTCACCTGCATTCAAAGGTTTGCAAGTTGTTCTTACAAAAACTATCAATACATCTGCTGTAGATTTGCAGTGAAAAATAGTTGTGTGTATTAAAGAAGCTACTAACACAATATTAGTTATTTGAAGTACATCTGAGAATTTAATTGCAGTTCACCTGATTTTAATTTTTCCCCAGATTCGTTAACCATTTCATTGACATTTCCACCGCAGATTAAAATCATTGTGTGGCAAAAAGCTGCTATCAAAATGGCAACCATCACCACAAAGTTTTATTTAAGCATAAACAAAATATAGATGAAAAATTTTTATTTAAACTCAGAGTTATTATTTGCAGTTTACATCGTTTCTTGCTATACCTATATCCACTGCGTAAGCAATATCTTTATCATTACACATGCTCNAGATTGCTAATCTGTAACAGAACTGGGGAGTCAAACAATCAACAGATTCCTGTACTTTGAAAATCAAAAACNTTGACTTGCATTTTTCAACTAGATTTGCCCAAACATGGAGCATATCAGTTTTCAGCTTTTGACTAACTTTAACCCATTAATGAAGTATTTCTGAGCTTTCTGCAATCAACATTGTTTCATTGTCATGATGACAAGAAGTGATCTTGTACTGCATAGACTTGAATATAATGCAAACCAAACAGCATTTGCACACTGTTGAAAAAGCTAACTTTATGAGAATAGCAAGCACCAGCAAGTATGGAAATTTCAAAGATCAAAATTTGTGGAGGAGGGTTAAAATGTCTTCCTAAAGTTTTTTTACAGAACGTGTAGGATGTGTGTTGTTTTAGTTAGTATGCAACAATTTTTCATCAAAAATTTCACAAATGTAACTCACATGCCATGTAAGTGGCCATTTTGTTGTACACCCTGTTAGGGTGTAGTAGGCATAAACTGGTACATGTTGCAACTACAGCATTTTTACATGTTGCAACTACAGGGCACATAACTAGATGTGATTTACCACTCATGAAGTCCTACAAATGCTGGAGAAGAATCCTATTTCCACTGACGTTTATTGACCCTCCTAATGACGGCCAACAGTCAGGTGAAGGCAGCAACTCTGAAATGAAATCGCCTTTCAAGTCCTCGACTTTTGGCTAATGCAGAATATTCTATAAACTTAAGGAAAGAAAATTATTAATAATATGAGTTTGAAAATGTTGATCTTTTCCTGACATCATTTGTGATACACCTAGCTGTTGAGTCATAAAATCAGTCCTGTTGCCACAGGGGGCTTTGGTGGGCTTAGCCCCCACAAATAAAGCTCCGAGACACCCAAACTGAAATATGAACACTATAAATCAGTGGAGTTATTATCACATATTAGTATGTCAACCCTCCTTGCACAAACGTAAAGTCCCCTTATTGAAGACTTTCTGGTGACGATTCTGCATACAATGTGAGGGAATTGATTGGAAAATGTTAGTCATGTGCTCAAGGAGCTGGAAAAAAGCCAAGGGGATTTATGATCAACATACAGACAAAGATGAAAAACTAACTGTAGTTTGTAACATATGAGATGCACTTGAGTAGCATCAAACACATCTTAAGCTTCTCCGATCTCCACCTGTGCCATTCTATAACAGGAAAGATAATGCTAAAGTGCTGGTTCAACAACTTTCACTGATAAACAAATGCAACAAATTAAGGGGGGTGTAGTGTAGATTGTTGTGACCAACATATGAGTTACTACAGAATCTCTACAAAGCAAGAAATGGTGGGTCGCTTTGTTCAGTTGGTTGCCTAACGTAGTGATGCAACCTGTGTGGCTCCTCTGCTGTCATCAAGCAGGAAGGGATTCACCATCCTACAATCTACTGTCATTTAAGAGAGATGTTGTGCAAGAGCTGAAGATCTCAACCACAAATTCACGGCTTTGTCTTCAGTCGTGAATTTTGCAGCCTGTGGTATGTGCCATACAGTGGCGTAGCCAGCCCAAAACTGTTTTTGGGGGGCAAAATGTTTGATTGTAGGTGAGCAACAGCATTTTGTTCAGGATACTGCTTTTCAAAGCTCAAAGTGACTAGATACGCTAAAAATTTTTGGGGGGCATGCCCCCTGGGCCTTCCTGGCTGCGCCAATGCTGTTCAAGAAAATTGCCTTTTATCAAGAGGAACTTGTTTTGTGTTCAATTTCACGCTTAACTATGAAGCATACACAAGCAATCAGACTATAGTTGCAACATATGAACATGTCACAGGCTTTCGTGCCTACTGAACCCTGTTAGGGTGCATATATGCATATGTGTCCTCGGCCATATTAAGATAAATACACAAAAATTGGAATTATTGGCATTTATGCACTATCTGCTGCAAAACAATCAACAAAAAATTGAAAACTCCACAAAATCAAAATTTGGGCTTAATGGGTTAAGACAAGCTTCTCTTAAGTCACAACTTCCATATTTGCACAAACGTATTTTTAAGGAAAATCATCTGAATTTGTAAGATATATTGCAGCACCCAATCAATTTAAGCTGTTACTCTCTTATAGCAAGTGGATGACCACTTACCAAACGACTGTAAAATTTACAAAATTTAATAATCAGGAATAGGACTACAAACATGACAATGCATTAAGGCTACTGTAAACCTTTACACTTCACACTTGCTAACCCAGTGAGTGTAGGCATGCAGAGAGTGAGCCTTGGTGATGGGTCAAAAGTTTGAGCTCTTAGGTCTAGTGAATGAAATCAGTAGATGGGACAGATGCAAGATTTAAAACATGACAGGTACATAAAATATGGTAAATAAAATACAGGATCAATAAAATACGCACCATCCACACAAAATGTAGTCTGTATGCAGATCGGCAGGATATACACATGGTATTCCAACTATGCAGGGTGTGTGAAAAATGCACAGCCTCTACATGGTAGATTTGCAGCACAGGTCTGCCAATTATGACTAGTATGTCTTTGCTTGCCCACCATCATCTGTGTTACATTAATGTTTTTTTATGTATTTGATTTAACATTTGCACTTCTGTACTATTGTTTTACTACTTTGTTGTGTTTCACATTGGTTAGTAACTTCATGACCAAATTACTTATTGGATTATTTCAATGTGTTAACCCTTTTGTTCTGTTTCCACTTTTGTCTACAAAACAAACAGTTCGAGAAACGACAGCCAATCACAAAAGTAACCAAAGTCACAAGTAACTGTTTCCACTCTTGTTTGTTGTCTCACTCTCATTCTGTATTTTCCTGTTATGAAACTATATTCTAGTCTTTGTCTGTAGTCCAATATTGTTACCAACAATGATCAATTGAAGTAATGGTAATGTGGTTTCAGTTTTAGACCATACCCTATTCATTATTTGCCTGCACACACAACACAGTACCTGCTTCAACTCCTGTCACCTGTTTCAACTCAGCGTATCTAATATATAGGTAATCTATAAATAATGTTCTTTCACCAATCCCTGTTGTGATGAGACCAAGCCAAAAGAGTAAATAAAAATGAATGACAATTGGGTGTATTAGGCTATATAGGGTTTGAAACACGTTTTGGGTCAAATATTTTGAAAGATTAACTTTGTAAATGCAAACGCCCGAACATTTTACACATAGCTTATGAAGTCTGAAAAGTGAGCCTGTTGCAAATCTCACATGGCTTACCCAGTACTGGTCTTCACAGACATTGCATATGTTACAGACCCAGCATACTTCTACCAGCGTAACCTTACTGCAGCAGCCTCTGAAATCTTGCATTTTAATTACGCACTTTCGTCTTTTCTTTGTAACTTTGCAGATTGTGCATTTGATGTTACTGACTGATCATTCTTCCACATCCTACATTGTTACAGATAGAGATACTGTAATCATCGGCTACACTTTCTTCCTTGCAGACCCAGCTCACAGCTGTGTATACACCATAGCAAGTTTCTTTCTCGCACGTACGGTGTGCGATTTTTTATTTGCATACACTGCATGAAACGCCGAAAGGAATTCAATACACTTACGAAATTGGCCTCTGCTTGTGAGGTTCGGTCGTCTGCAGTGCTGTGACAGCAGAATATTGGCGACGAGCCAGACTGGCTGCACAACAGTCTAAGCTAAAATTTTCACTTCGCCTAAAAGTGAACTGCGCTGCGTTCAGCACATCAAGTTGTTGAAGAAAAATCTTGTTAATGCAACTCAGCAGCCATTCAGTATGCAACTAGAATAAAAGATGACACTGAACTGTTCAATGTTCAACGAATATAACGAGGCAACAGTTCTTTGTTATGAAAAGAGTCTAAAAACGGTTTGCCGCAGGGTGAACAGAGAAACGGCAAATTTAAGTAAAACGCTCAACCGTATCATCACATGTACTGTACTAAAGCAGAAAACACACAGGGGCACGTAGCAAAGCACTTCACTGTAAATCGCAGTCACGAACAGGATCTGACAGATCAAACAGAGGGTGGTTTGCACATGCAATAACATGCTGCTTCACGATGCAAGTAATGGGTATTTCTTGACTAAATCTAGCAAGTAGGCCTATCGTGGATTATTTCAAAAAAGCTGGCCATACGTCTCACAGTGAAACCGTCTGGCAAGTAGCAAGGCGAGCGATATGCACAAAAGGCCAAGTTGAAAAAAATTTGTTAGACCACAGCATAAGATGAGTGTGACTTGCATAACGTTATATTCTCTTCGAGTCCGTTTCTGAACGTACGTTTCACATAAATTTTAGGCAGCATGTGCAAAAATACGGAAGCATTTGAAACATTAGCTGATTCGCAGAAATGTCAATTTACAAGTTTCCAGAAACAAGCTTAGTCGCATTGTCAGGAATCCTGTAATGTAATGTTGTTTTCATAGGATGGTTATAATCGAATCAACATTACGGATGGATATTCACACCAGTAACAATTCAATGCATAAGTACGAACCAACCGCGTTCAGTCGCTCATTCGAAATGCTTTTAAATGAAAAGTTTCAGTGACAGATCCCGTGTATGTGCTACAAACTACAACTGACGGTGTTCACTTTTGCAGCGACTGCATCAAGATTCACAGGTTGCACTAGTCCATTCTGAAAATATCTGTGTAATCATAGACAACTATTACCTAAATACCAGCAAAAAATGGACTGCGTCCTGATGAGCACCTGAAACCACTGATTTAGGATTTCTGTGAACGACTCCTTCACAAACAGGCGACAACGAATAAGTACGTGACTTTGGTTGGGCCAAGTTCAAAGTCGCAGATAAGCGTTACCCGGGTGCGTGCATTTGGGTCGACCCAAATATCCGTTCGTGATTTCGCTTACACAAATTACAGTAGACCTTCCCAGGCATCAGGTTACGATTATTACCTTGAGACTTAACACACAATAGGAACCTGAATTGTAGCAGACTGTGCATTCGCCAAGTCACGAGTCTATTTTAGTCTGCACATTGAACTGGAATAAGCTGGCCCAACACAGTGACTGAAATCGTAGCTCACAGTCTTTCTCAACGTGATAACGACTCCGCTTTGAAAACAGCGTATTCAGAAGTATATAAAACTGCGTTTTTTCGCTCAAGTTTTTTTGCGTCATACCAGTCTTTTAGTATGCAATACTCATGTTCAGTTTGTAACCAAACCACATGGTGGAGGCAGAACTTTGGGTCGAATGTGGTTTTCAAACGACTTCAACGTAATTTTTTGAGGAAATTATTTTGCTGCGTTGAAGTTTGTTATACATGCATTTCCCGTCGGCACACTGATGAAATGAAGCTTCACAGTGTCCTGAGTTTGTTTTTTAACAACTTCACTGCATAATGATGTGGAGCAGGAGGCAAACAAACCGTACGCACTGTTGCTTCTAGAAACACAGGACCTCCCTGAAACAATCAGCTCTCAAAATTTTGCTTCATACTGCTGAGCGCTAGTAAGGTCCGCAACCAGCTGAAAATTTTCGTGGAGTAGGAGGTAATTGTAAATTGTTGATGCACTATTTTCGGGATGGAAATGAACTTTTAAACTTGTTCCTAACAACTAAACATGTTTTTTTTAATTTCGGGGGGACAGTTGCCCGGTTTCCCCCGCTTGCTGGTGGGTCCTGATCGCAGTTAATGATGTGAAGAAAATGGGCTCTATTTCTTCTCTAGTTACAACTTTTTAGCTGTGTTGAAAGTTGCTTATTAGAAGGACAAGTACATGGAACCCTGGTAATCGATGAAAAATGAAACAATGAATAATTTTCTGTCTCTTTTGAAGAACTTTGGATATTATCCATAGAAATCGTAAAAGAGGAGGCTTTCCAGAGTGTTTCTAATGTTCAATTGTGACTTCATGCCACGTAACAGTTGGAAGGGTGAGCCGGTCTGTGTGACGTCAATTCAACTTTGCAACACTTCAAAAATAAAAGACATACAAAAGCGAAAATGCACTTCAAAAATTTTCTCTACAGCAAAAAAAAAATTGTGCAGCAGCATTTTTTGTTTCAAAAATAAACAAGTGCTAATGCTCGAGCGACAGTGATGTTGGAATTTTCAGTTACCCAGTGAATGAAATCATCCACTTGGCAAAACAGCGTTTTTTAAACTAAAGCATGCTCGTTGGCGCCGACAGGTGGCGCTATTTCGAAAACAGTTTGTTGGGCTGCAATGTCGCCATGCCAACGCTCGCACAGCGCCATAAGATGGTGGCGTCACCAAACATACCCAAAATGTCTAGGAGACTCGGGAGGGGAGTGGGAGTATATTGTACTTATCTAAAAAATCAGAATACGATGATTGACAACTTAGCGCAAGGTCCTTCGCCGGAACGAAGCCACGACGACAGCGAGTTTCGATCCACCGATCAAACCACGTGGGGGGGTCGACCGAGTTTATTGACAAAAGGCGTATTGTATCGCTTGACACTCGAGCACACGATTATGTACAAACAAAGACAATGCACACGCCCCTACCACCGACCCTGTGGGTCGATGGGTGACCCCCTGAACATATAAGAACGAAGCAAATGGGACATCCCCAGCAACCGCACAATGGCCGATTGTCACGTCACTAAAATCGCGAATAAAACGGGCAGAAACCCTGCCAATGCACTTAGAAAAAACGCTCACCCAGATCGAACACGAACCACACTGAAAGAAAAACACGTAGGAAAAAACGGAGGCAGTCAATGAACGTCATCAATGACGTCACCGCAGAAAGCAACAGTTCACAAAACAGTACATCATCAACAGCGCCATGCCAAATTGTTTCGGTTTCTTCAAAGAAGGCACCCCACTTCAAATGGCTCGTCGTCGCTGTGACGTCACAAAGCCGCGTCACTTCGTCGGGAACTTCTCGAGCACGACGCACGGATTGGTGGACGAGAAGATGTTGGGGAGGGAGAGCCGGCGCGAGGCGAAGTAGTGCGCGGACGAAATCGAAGCGCTGTCGGCGTCATCGCGCGTCTTGCACTGCGACCATTGACGTAATAATGGCATGATTGTTAACGAACACTGCAACAGTTCACGTGAAACCAGCTGGACCAGAAACCAAAGTGGGAGGTTTTGCATCAACTGTACTGATCATGGTCAAAAAAAGCCGTTTATGAAACTAAATTTCAAAAATTTAGCTTTAACCGTTATATGAAGCTAAAGCTAAATTTAAACTAAATCGTATTTACAACGTGTTTATGAAATGAAATAACATTTGAAATTAGAACTTATAAAATAAAAAAAACCCTTCGTCTATTCAGTAGAAAGTGCATGTTGACACTTCTTTGCTCAGCAGCTCACTATGGTTAAGTCTTTAGCTATTGATGACACAACAGAAATGTGAAACATTCGTACAGCACGATATAAGCAAACGATTTGAACATCCGCATTTACCCTTTCCAATGAAAGATGGCCCCGGTAGATGGGCCAAACATCCCCGTCCTTGACGTGGAACCCGATGCAGTCAGGGCCATGATAACCCCGGATATGACGTTCCACATTCGGCCAACCTCTGCAATGAATGCAAATTTACCTTTACTTTAAATATCGAAACAGGCGATAAGTGACGGTTGATTGGTCAGGAACGACTTCGACGAGGTACGAAATAATATTCAAAAACTTCCAGTGCTTATCCACAGTAAGCGCATTGCTTTTTTGCGACTAAATGATGGTTCGCACAGTCAATAGATCATACATCATACAGGCCAGATGTCTCCGAGCTACGGCCCACGGGCCAAATCTGGCCCGTCGCCAGGATTTAGCAGCAGGGGGGCCATAAACCAGAAGGAGGGGCCACATTTTAAAAATCCTGTATTGGATGTATGCAAACAACCAGGGGGCCAAAAATGAAATGGGGGGGAACAGATTTCAAATTGGGGGGCGGGCACCATTGGCCTCCCCGTTGGCGACGGCCCTGCTGCGAAACCATTTCGCCAGCGAAGCTTTTTCATTGGTTCAAAAGATATTTTGTCAATAATGAAAAAATAATACATTTACAAAAAACTTCTTGACTTGGTACAAAGTAAAGGTGGCTTCACACAGAATCCGGTTATGACTTACAATCCGGCGGCAGTCTTCACACAACCTCCGCAGGCCGTGTCCGGGTGAATTTTCTCGGTTTCGACCGGCTTCCGGCTTACTTAAAATTGTTTCAAGTAAGCCGGATTGTCGCGGCTGTCGGTGATGGCGTTCTTGCTGCATGTGTGAAGACTGCCGTTGGCCGTAAGCCAGTTCGTAAGCCGTGACCGGATTCCGCGTGAAGCCGCTGTTACAGCACATTACGTAGGATTTCCGGCCTCGAACTGTTGTGTAATAGCTTATGTGACCCTCGGACACAAAAGTTTGGAGGCCCCTGAAATAGACTAATGCAGAAGCTGTAGCATCACTTAAGAGCAACGTTCTACGCAACCGATGAACATTTTTGGTTCATTTGTCACACACGATTGGTGAAATACCATGAAGTCATCTATTCTACCAATTCGGAAGTAGCGAAGCTAGCCCACAAGCTTGCCGGTACTTTTTCTGTGATTAACAATGATGTTCGCTTGACGTAGCTGAAGCGTCGGCAAGCAAATCAATTCGCGCCACTTTTCGAACATCAGCAGCAATAACTTTTCCCGGCTTTCCCTTATGCGCTTTTGAAAGAACGAGCCATCAATCTACTCACGTGATCTTCACGCTACACTGCTTGTACCGGCAACAAAATACATCTTCCTGCTCCAGCGTTGACAAAGTGTCGAACGTTCTCTGCAAAATACAACGTCTATCCATAAACAAACAGGATAGGATGGGAGGCCTTAGAGGGGTGTCCAAACTACGGCGCGCCGGCCATTTTGGCCATTTCCGGCCCGCGAAGTCATTTTGCCAATAATGAAAAAGCAATTACAAAAAGCTTATTATTTCGTTGAATGTAACAATATCAAGAAACAAATGGCGCAGGGTATTCGAGCGATCTACTTGCCAGGTTTTGCTTCATAACCCTACAAAGATTCAGACTGCACTGATCAATATCCAAGTTTCGAAGTTCCACAGAGGTAAAACGAGAACAGTCGAATCTGGTCAGAAAGCATTTTACTAAAGGAGATCGATTTCGCGTCAAGTACGCATTTTCAATTCTTATTCAAATAGTTTCTAGGACTCTCTGAGTTTCAGTGGTCAGCAGCAGCATGCGCTTGCAAATATAGTAACTGTGTTCGCTCTGCAATCGAAAATAACTAAGACTTTTTGTTCGCCTTTGAAAGCGTAATATTTTTTTAGTTCGGTAATGACAGCGTAATAGTCATGGTGTATGCTACGGTCAATAATTCGCGTTTCTCTAACGCCTTAGCATGTAACTGAAACTGCACAAATCTTGCTCTAGTTTTTTCATCTGAAGTTTTGAGTTGCCGTATTGAAAAAGCGCACTTGGCGCGAAGGCGATTTCCTGCTTTGCGTAAACTGCTTTGCGAGAAGATTCGACAGTTCTCGTTTCGGGAGAACTGTGGTGTTTCGAAACTTGAATGTCCCGAAACAATCACATTGCGAAGATGTCCGACCCTCAAACTGTTGCGTGATATGCTCCCCTCGGACGTAAAAGTTTAGAGACCCTGACTTAGTGCATCCTTTTCGCACGTCATAAGGTTCAAAGCGGCAACGATACGAAGACAGGCTTATTATATCGAAAAACATGGCAAAAATCGACAGAATTTGACCGAAATTGTGTTTAGGAACAGATTCACGCCAAGAAACAGAAAACAGCAGCTTTTCTTTAATAGTTTATCGGAAAGAATTTACCAGACTTTTTCATTGAAATGGATTCACATGGAATGCGAAAGTGGACTTTACTCCATATCCCATCGTTCCATGCTCTCCTAATTGGAATTTTAAGGACGTTTTACTAGCGGGTGTTGTTTTGTAGCTAGGCATTAAACGACGCAGATGATTTAATGCACTTCGCATTAATGGTTTCACAGGAATGGGATTAGCCAAGGCACAAGTTGCCATGCACGCAAGTAATGGTACCCCTTCCATCATCCACTAAGTCGCAGCTAGCGCCTGGAGGTCAACCACAGAAGAGCGAGTGAGGAGCGCATGAAAAACTACGTCGATACAAACTACTTCCACTACCGCAAATGTGTTCACGCAGCACACCAACCACACTGCAAGTGGTAGATGATGAAAAGGATACCGATTTTGCGCATTTGACCTAAGGTAACCTCGCGCGATGAAAACGCTGGAAAAACTGCTCGTTTCTACCTCAAGGCAGTAATTACGGATCCGCCTGACATGACGCGGTTCGGATAAAACGCGAGTTTACCAGTCAGGCGGCAGCGACCTCGTAGCCTAACAGACATGTTTCGGGCCTCGTACGCCAGGGCTTTTCCGTTCGGCTCTCAGTTTTGGGAGTTTTGTTTTGGTAGTAGTTTTTGCACAAGCATCCACACTTTTCTTTTCATATTGTCCGTTTTGCTTTACGTTTAGGGTTTAGGTTTAAAACTTTAGGTTGACAGCGGAATCAGTCGAGTGCAGCACAACTTCCCTCCGACCCCACCTTGTCGCAGAAACGAGCAGTGTTTCCAGCGTTTTCCTCGCGTGAGGTTACCTTAGGTCAAATGCGCAAAATCGGCATCCTTTTCATCATCTACCACTGCAAGTGTGTTCACGCAGCACACCCACCACACTACAAGTGGTGTTCACACAGCACACTCACCACGAAGTGTGTTCACACAGCACACCAGCCACAGTACAAGTGTGTTCACACAGCACACCAACTACACTGGGCGGACACTGAACAACGACATGCCTGCTCTAAAAGCGTGCCAGTCACGCATGGGTGAGGAAGCAGTGCAGCGCGACCATACCTTTCGCATCTTCTTCGGAGTCGGAGGGGGCAGCATGCGGGCCACGGCCTTCCTCGGGCTCACTCTGGTCCCGGCGATGCTCCTCCTCACTCGCGCGCGCTTCGCCGGCACTCTGCGTCTGATTGTCAGCTTGGGGATTGTGGCGTCATCACGAGATGAACTCGGAAGATAAACCGACTCAAGATCACTGTACCGTGACAGGACGTCACTGTGACGTTGGCGAGCGTGGTCGCTCTCCGCGAGCGAATCACAAGTTTCTTCAAGAGATGATTTGCGGTTTTGTTTGCTTTTGAATTTGTTCGGCTCATTGTCACGACAACCGCTACGACATGTTTCCCGAGAAGGGGAGGAGCCAGGTTCGAGGTCGGAATACAAACATCGGCTGGGGGGGGTGCTCTCGGTGGAGGGGGATAGTTCCTGATCTAGGGGGTAGGCATCACAACCTCTGGAGTTGTCGAGTGACTCGTAACAGTCATTATCTAGGACTCCACAGTCGGAAAGCGAATCGCGATCACTGGACAGTTTGCGGTCATCGTGATCGTGAGACGATTTATGATCGTGATCGTGAAACGATTCATGATCGTGATCGTGAAACGATTCATGATCGTGATCGTGAGACGATCCAAGACTGTGATCGTGAGACGATCCAAGACTGTGATCGTGAGACGATCCATGATCGTGATCGTGATCGTGAGACGATCCATGAATGT
>JGI24159J19872_10009836_pt1 | contig 12535 bp, 9 predicted proteins | sample Ectturendosymbi4_FD_19872 | JGI IMG/M metagenome (IMG submission 19872)
CACCAAGAAATACATTTGCTTTTACAACTTATTTAAACAAAGGGGACGTGAAACAAAAAAATACTTAGGTGGGGCGTGGTGGAGAAAAGATTAAGAAACACTGCTTTAAAGTGTTTCCAATGACATAATGCATTTTCATTTATACACTCAGTAACAATAAAGTAGAATTTCATTGATATTGTTTGAAATGTCGAAGCTTCTTTGCCCGATTATTAGATATTTTGCCCAAATTTTTGACAAATCAAAACTTTTGGGGGTGCACTTGAGGTTTATTGGGCAGCTGGTGATATCAGCATAACATATTCGTTTAACCCTTTGAGTCCCTCGCCCGCCAAAATTTGGGCGCGAGTTTGCAAAGCGGGAATTCGCCACCCGATTGAGCTAGAGAGCTATCCAAACCATCCTCGGATTCAGCAAGTCTTCTGCTTAAAATCGAAAAAAAACGGTTTTCGTTTTTGGTTTGGGGTTCGGTGGGGGACCGCTGCAAATGGGGGTGTTTTTACTTTTTTAGCCACCTTTACCTGGCCCTGGACCCAATCCATTGGGCCATTATTTTGGCTCAATATTTTTTGGAAACTAGGCCAAAATCCGCGTTTTTAGAGCCCTTGAATGACTTTCTAGCATATCGGGAGCGAATATTGTGGCTCATAAACCAAAAATTGACCAAAATTTTCCTCCCTCAAAAGCCACTCTTGGGGGCATTTCACCCCAGGCAATAACTCGCCATCAGATTGAGCTAGAGAGCTGTTCAAACCCTCTAAAGCCTCGTGAAGGTATGTCGTTTGCAATAAAAAAAAACGTTTCAGTTTAGGATGTCTGGTGTTTTTTACTGCTTGTATAATGATAGGATGTTTATGCTACTTTTTGCTGACATCAGCATTTTTGCTCGACCTCCCTTTAAGACCCGCAAGAGGCATTCAAATGACATAAATTTTTTTTTGAGTTTAGCTGTTTTTTGGTTACATTTCGGAACTTTGAAGGGTCCGAACGGGTATTTAGCGTTCCTGGTTCCAAGATTAGGGCCAAAAAACATTAAAATTTATTTGGGAAGTCCTCCAAAAGTATTGAGAAAAGCCCCTTACCAATTAGTTGTTTTTAGGCCTAACTTTTGAACCAGAAACGCTTGAAACCCCATCAAAGGCTCTAAAAACGCGTATTCTGCCCTAGAATACAAACATACTGCGAGCCAAAATATTGGCGCGTGGGATCGGATGATGACGTCATATAATTAACCGAAAAACATGCCCCTGTCATGATCCCATTGGCCCAAAACCCACCAATCAAATTTAAAAAACTTTTTTTTTTTCTAAACTACACGACGCCACTGGTCATTACAGGATTTGAACAGCTCTCTAGCTCAATCTGCTGCCGAGATATGGCTGGCCAAAGTTTAAAGGGCAAATTATGCCTTTTCTGAAAAATTTTGAATTAGGCCAAAAACTAGGTTTTTGACCCATAATTTTGGCTACAAATATGCTAACAAGTCAATCCAGGGCTCTACAGACGCGGATTTTAAGCCAGTTTTCAACAAAACTTTGAGATAAAAGAATGGGCAATGGGTTGAGGCCCAGGGCTGGCCAAAGGTGGCCAAAATTTTCAAAACATGCCTTCTTTGTGACGTCACCTTCAGAAACCCCCCACCGAAAACGAAAAACGTTTTTATTCGATTTTGACAAGACGTGCTGAATCCGTGGATGGTTTGGATAGCTCAATAGCCTGGACAGTTATAGGATTGCAAAGTTCTGCAAAAAAGGGGGTAAACCCAGGACTCAAAGGGTAAAAACATCGCGGTCACGTTAGGCTCATGAGAAATCTGCTGTTGTACGTTCAATTCTTGAAAAACTTTGCTGCAAGGTCTGGGGTAGCGTAAAAGTCAGTCATGTTGATCGATAATTTTGACAACTTTTGCAAAAAGTGTACCCATTGAAAAGATGTTTATTAGATAGCTGGTGATAACAGCATCACATATTTGTTAAAAAACCATCGCGGTCTCGTTTCTATTATTAGAAATCGTTTTCATTGCAACGTTGATGTTCATGGAATCATAGTAATAATTTTGGCTTTGAAGCTTTGAAATTATGTGCGAGTGTGTATTTTGTCTTGGGATTCGATTGAAATCAATATTTGGTGCATATTCAGTGTTTTTGTAGCACATTATGAGAAATCTGCTGTTGTTGAAGTGCGTTCGATTCTTGAAAAACTTTGCTGCAATGTCTAGGGTTGCGTAGAAGTCGGTCATGTTGATCAATGATTTTAATAATATTCGTAAAAAGTGCACCCGTTGAAAAGAATTGTAATGGATAGCTGGTGATATCAGCATATGATATTCGTTTAAAAAACATCGTGGTCGCATTGGGTTGATGAGAAATTTGCTGTTGTTGATGTGCGTTCGATTCTTGAAAAACTTTGCTGCAATGACTAGTGTTGAGTTCGCGCTGCATCCTCAACATGAAACGTCTTGTGACTCTGAAATACAAACAAAGGAAGACTTCAAAAGCAAGTTCAGAAAACAACTTAGAAGTTTGGTGCTAATTTCATTGAACAACAAAGACAAAGAAGAAACATTAGAATGTCAATGTTAAAAGTCGCATCACCGAATGGACGGAATTCCAGAAGAATGAAGTTGGGACAAAGTAACAATTAAAGACACTTGGTTTACAAGGACGTTGTATTGTGTATTTATTTGAACCACTGTATACTTCTGTTCCACATGTAATTGTAAGTCACACCAGGACGAGAGTAAACCATAATATTATAGAAATTATTTGTGGTAATATCCCATATGAAGTTATTCATAATATTCTTGATTCAAATGGATAAAAACGATATGCGTTGATACGTAACTTTGATTTTTGACTCAACGTAACCGCGCGTTGAGAGTATGACCACGGGTGTCGCTATTGAGCCGCGCAAGCACTCTGAAACGCTCCGCGACGCGTAGCGCCTTGTCACATGATTGGATATCCCCGATAGGTTAACAAAACCGAGCGATCTGAGACAGACAGTCAGTCCTCTTCTGACCAGCCTAGAAGCAACAACAAGATTCCCACTGGAATTTTTTAAACAGTCTGATAGACTGAGACCTACTGAATACATGGCATTATGGGCTACTCTCTTCCTCCATGAGATATCACTGAACTCGTACTAACCCCTGTTGTTTGCAGTAACTTCTGTTACGTACCTTAACCTATGTTACTGGTATAAACCCCTGTTATTTTCGATTACCTTTCTGATGCATTTCAGATTAATAGCACATTGCTTAACGTTATATTAATAAAACCATGAATAAATACAAATTTGTCTGACAGTAAAACTGAGCGTGAAGTCGAGTGATACCAGGCGGGTCTAAGTTTCTTCATTGCAAACTTGGGCGTGCCTTGGACATTCCTACCAAATTAACCAGTGCTCGCGTGGAATTGTCCTAAAAGGCAAATTTGAATGCCACAAATTGGTGCCACTATCGTTCGGCTTTTCATTTTCAATGGAGGAGAGAGTGAAGCCACTCAAAACTTTTCGTGTCTTTACTTAACAACCTATCACAATATTTAAAGGTGTGAATTAGCACAGTAGATACGAAATTTGGACAGAACAGAGTCTTGTATGCTGAAAACCGAAACAGAATAGGTGTGACTTGCATTGGAGTACAAAAGTGACTAGACTAGACATCTATTAGAAAGGTTTATAATATTATGGAAACAAGTGGAAAGTTTATGAATTCTTACTTTGTTTTTCAGATTGTTGTAGGTATGAGAAGTAGTAAGTAATAGTAAAAATGTCGATAGATGCGCATAATAGAGGTTCTAAAGCAATACGAACTCTACGTTTCAACTGGAATCGAAATCCAGAAACAATGTTAAATGAAAAGTTACAAACTGTTGGTTTAAAATCTGAATATTTTAAAAAGGATCCTGAATTATTTGAGATATTTCGTAAGAAATTGTATTGCAAGCTAAACAAAAGATGTAGAGGATTATTAGATTTTATGGTCCCAGTTCATTTTATTTGGCAAACAAAGATAATATGGCAAATGGTAAAAGGTAACTCAATAAAAGGACAAACTTATGAACGAATAAAAAGTGCTATTACAACACCACAGTTTAGAAAATGACCTATTTTTGAGAAAGTTAGTACAAAGCTTGTGGTAAACATAAGATCCAAACAATTAAAAAATAATGATTTGGCTTATAAACCTTTTAGGGATTTGAAATCATTAGAACAAGAAAATAAGGTACTTAAAACATTAGGAGTATTACAGAGGACAAGGTTCACTTGGAAAAAGAGCCCTATAAAAGTACTAAGAGAAAAACTACAGGATGTTGGATTGCAGTTAGATGTTTTTAACGAAGAGTCTATGTTATTTAGTAAACTTAAGGATCGTCTTGGTAGAAAATTTCAAGTAGGAGAATTTTATAAATATTATACATTAATTGGATTAATAAATGAAAAAGATTTTAAGTGGCAAATTGCTACTATTTGGGAGAGGTTATTCAACATAAAACCAGGAGAAGAATGCTATGGGTCATTAGAAATATTGCTACAAGCCCAGAATGTCGCCAGAGGCAAACACAGTAGTTGATTCACTAAGTATTTTTTAAAATATTTCAGTGTCTTAATTTACCTTAAATATTGCTTAACTTGAAAGCGGATCGAGTTGAGGTACAGAACTGTAGAGATTTGTAAAAAAGTTATTTTTTATGTTCTTAGAATTCTACAAGTACTATGTGGACTCTATAACAAGTACTATGTGGACTCTATTAAAGCTTAGGCCCATAGATAAAAATACTTATGATCAAATACAAAACGCTATCCTACCGTATTAATCCCATAATGAGTATAACTATGAAGGTGCTTCATGAATGTGCTAGTATTCACCAGCCACCACCACTGTTTGAAGAAAATCAGTTATTTCTTTGTTCATATGCCTGTAGAAATCATGTGTAACTTAAAGTAAAAGAACTAGAATTGCCTCTAAAAACAACAGCATGTTAAAGAAGTTGTAGAGGCTAACTAAAATACTTATTATCTTACACTGTATCTTTTTAATATTTTAATGTAACTTTGTATCGCTCTTTGCTTGAGTTATGAATTGAGTTATACGAGGAAATTGTTGTACATCTAAAGAGTGTATCTTGGATGTTTTTGTAACCTTTTTGAATCACACTTTATTGTCAATTTTTGAGCTTGGGAATTTAAGAGTGTTGATTTTGACTATTGTAGGACTGAGAGACAATATAGTAGGTAACGATAAAAATGACTGCTGCATATGTAAAGTGCTTTAATGAGGCTCTTGATAAAATGTAGACCGATTAAGGACTCTACTTATGATTACGTATGAAGAGCAATACTAAATCCTTCACTGAACTAAGACACATAGTCTATCCTGTTAAAAGGACATAACAAGAGGGGAGGAATTGGCAGATTGTTATAAGTTAAAATGTAAATGTTCTTGTTTAGAGATTGTGTTGATAAATGAGATAAGAATGCTGGTAAAGGCTACTGAAAATTGTGTAGCGAACCTGATTGCTAATGGCGTTACTTCCTCCAACATTGTTGTACAGCCTCCTACTGTTGTTCTGAATACTGTTCGTTTACAAGGTGCTGGAATAGATTGTGCCTGTTAAGCTGACATACGGAACTCATATTCTGAAGATTGGTTTGAGAAATTTATGGAGTGTATGACGGAAATTGAAACCGATACAACATCGACTGAGTCCAAAGATGACGATTTATTGTTTGAATAGATAAACATTGTAGTAGAAGCAATTAAGTCCATGCGCTTTGATTGGACCCAATGCCCTATACAGAGACTACAGAATCATTTACAAGACAAGGGTTTGAAGCTAGAAGTTTTGGAAGCTAATCCCATATTTTTTAAAGCATTTCAGCAGAAATTGTATAAAGAAATTAGGTGCTTCTCTCCATGGTATAGTTCACTTCTTCAGTATACAGACATCCACAATTTTCCTTGGCAAGTAATGTATTTTTGGGAATTTCTTGTAAACACACAGACTGACCAGAACACTTATGAGTGGCTGAAAATATTAATTGGCAAGTAACAGTGAAGGTATATGAGAACTACGTAAACCCAACCAGTCAAAAACGAGGAAGTTGTTTTGGTTGTTTAGAGATTGAAAACGCTGATTGAATAAGACTTTGGCTCTGGAAAAGATGAAGCTGGAAATAGTTGCGCTGAGTTCTAAAGCAAAGGGTTTAGTAATTGACAAAACCATCTGTGCTTTATAGCTGATTAGCAATATGAATTCTTTATTTGAATTGATATCTGATAGTGGAGCTACATTCTACTTTTAAAGTAACAATTTAGAGTTGAGCATAGTATGGGATAATTCAGCATTATATTAATTCAATTGCTATAGACAAATAGTGCTCCTCGTAAGAGTTACATGTAAAATTCACTGTTGCAGAATGCTCCTTTTGTGTGCTTTTCAGTTCAATGAATATGATTGTTTCATTTTTTATCGCTGTAGGTATACCTTTGGAGAGACATACAGGATTTAGGTGAATTGTACTACTCAGTATAACCGCTGCGTTTTAGAAATTTATACAAACTAAGAACTTTGTTATGACTGCACCTTATATAAATGATCAATCCAACATGAGTTCAAAGGAAGAACCACAAGATGTTAAAGAACAGATAACAACACCTTTCATTGACAGGGAAGAAGTTAGAAAGGGGGAAATTAGAGTGAACCAAGCGCTCTCTATACTCAAATCAACTAATTTCACTTGGTCACGAAGCCCAGTCGAAGTTTTGCAGGATAAATTACAAATTTCAGGGTTAGATTGGACCGTCTTTGAAGAAGATCCAATACTGTTCTGCACACTCAAACAGAGACTATATGGGAAAGTTCGAGGGAATCTTCGGTGATATGGACCATTACTGGGTCTGATAAATCAAAGACATTGGCGTTGGCAAATAGACATGATGTGGGAAATACTTTTCAATAGACCAATTCAAGAAAATAGTTATTCATTGACAGAGACTTTAATCAACTTACCGTGACTAATGCAGACAGAGGGCCACTTTTTGAAAATTTACTTATTTAAGTAAGGTGTCTGTATTATAAACTAAAACGGTTGCTAATGAATTATGAGACTATAAAGGTGGGATCAATGCGTAAGGAGTTTTTAAGATATTAAATATCTTTTAGCCTTTGGTACAGATTTTGTATGATGCCCCGTTCAATTGTTTTGATGAAACATAGTTTTGCACACTTGCAAGGTAGAACAGGAAGCTACTAAAGTCTGAGGCTATGTAAAGAATTATATCAATGATTGATGGGTTGGATAACAATTTTTGTAGATTCGAACCATGTAACTATACTCGGTTAAAATTGCACTCTATCATGATTGATTAGATAATACCTTGATGTGATGTTAAGGTGGAAACCATAGTTGGAAATCACTTGAAACCACAAGTTGATGTGTTTAATACTGACCATGCTATGGTAATACGGAGTGACATGAAAAAGCGTTGATATAAATAAGTTACCATGCCCGTTTGGAGATAACTAACGGCTATCTTTACATTCCCATGTTTATAGAAATTTGAGATATTTTAAATTTAAAAGTAGAAGAACAATGAGCAGCCAGAATAACATAGCCACGAAAGACCAACAAAAGGTTTAAGACGAAATTAGTAGCAAGACCATGGCTACAGAACACCTAGAAAAGACACCGGTTGTCCGCAGAACACTTGAAAAAGTGGAACCATGTTGCTATGACCAAAGCTTGGTTACGGATGATGAAAAAGTAGATCAGAGAAATGTATTGAAAATGTTATGCTATGTACGCTTCAATTTAGATAATCCGCTTCCAGCCCTGAAAACCCAGTTGAACGAATTAAATTTGGATCTGACTATTTTTACAAAACATTCGCTGTTGTTTATGCATCTACAACACCAAATATATGACGCGCTTAAACACTCCAAATATTGTAAATACGCCTCTTTGATTATGTTGATGAATAGATATGATTTTGTGTGGCAGATGGAAATAATATGGGAAATATTGGAAAACACTGAGCATAGTCAGGTAACTTATCCTTTACTGGTAGACTGAATTACCAACCAGATTTTAAAAAATAAATTGTGTTAGAGTCATAGAAGCTTCCAAAATATGTCACTGTGTTATGCTCAAGCCATCATTATGCCAACTCTTGTAGAAATGTCTTGATCATTTGTGAAATAACTCGTACGTGATAATTGCACGCATTTTAGTGAAAATGCCTGTTTATGTGTTCCGTTTAAAAGAGCATAACCAGTTTTGGGATATGCATTTGTCACTGCGTATGGTTTTTAGTATATGACTAGAAAGAAAGAAACAACTCACCTAAAGCCAATTTATCGATCTTATTGTTCTGTCAGTTGCCGACTTAATGTTAAATAAAGACAGTCGCTTGCCGACAACAAGTTTACGGTGACTTCGTGACATGAACAAAATGTAAGTGAAGTAATTTTGTACATATTTTGTGGTCTATTCATCAAGGACCGTTAAAAGACAAGAGGATAAGTAAGGGTGATGGTCTTAAACAGACCCACAAAAAGCTTTAGATATTTCAGATCCCATGATAAAGCTTCTTGCCATTTTCAAGAATAAGGGTATATAACGACCAGCAAAAGGAGGTGGTTAGAGCTACTTAGACACTCTCCTTTTCAAGTAATAAGAGAATTTGGGTTCTCATTCAACACATCTAGACACGGTTATATAAGAACATACACTTTATGTTCCTCTTGGGTAATTAAGCATAGTGGTGAAGTAAAATTCCTAGTAATGTCAGAATGTTCGAACAGAAAAAAGACTCTAAAAGCATGCTCAGAAAGGCAGGAACCAAAAGACAATTTTGGAGACTTTTAACTACACCAGCTGACCAGGCACAGTTGATTGTAACCTTACCATCGACATATGTGAAAAGATAAGAAGAGACAATGACATTTTGGTGGTATGCCCCTCGTGATTATAAAATTAAGGAAACACCAGAAAGTTTGTACCTAAAGATATCGGATACCTATGTGCGAGGAAAAGGGCATATTTATCTTCGACCAAATTTCTCAGACGGAGAACAGAAACGTCCGAAAAAATGTAAAAGGTTCCGACAACAACTCCATCTTCCTATACCAAGGGTTTTCATGGACTTATAAAGAAAAATCAATATCTGGGTTATACTAAGATTTTTCCAACGTATGATATATTAATGGATATTAAGAATCCCACCGATGAACAAATCAAAACATCGGGTATTTATACCCTTTCAGGCAAAAAATAAGAAAGCTGTACTTGTTTGTGGTGCAATGAACTTTAAAGGATTTTATAATTTATCCTGAATATGTATACAGCGTTGATTGATACATGCTATGGGCAACCTATGTTGTGGTTTTCAAGAATATTGTGTCGGCTTTTTGGTTTATGTCTAATTATAAAAATTGTGCCTTCCGACTACAGTGTTTCATATTGCTGTAGGCTCTTTTCAACTATTGTGGTAAAGGTGATGGCGCCTTGGCGATGTAATATTAAAAGATTAGATTTTCTAGGTGAAATGCTGGGCTTTGAGAATTTTAATGGTGTTTTATTATGTTTCAGATGACATTTTTATGAAAATAGAATTTGATGTTGTAAACAACGAATCTGTAAAGGCCAATTTTGGAAACTGGTCTACAGTATACCTTGCCAACATAGATATAAGAAATACTGGAATTGTTTTACCATTCAGCATTTAAGAATTCCCAAGATATTTATAGACGAAAGCTGCTGTGACAGCCTACCCTTCTTTCAGGCGCCACCAATGGCTGTGGGCCCGGAAGAGTGGACCCTGGCGTTGTTCTAGACCATTGCTTGATCCTAAATATGATATGGTGGAATCTGTACCTCATGATGCTACCAGAGTTACTGAAAGGCTCTGATTATTCAGACTGATGCAGTCAGTTATGTAAGCCGCGACATACACTAAATTTGAAAAGAGACACTTTTCTGACAGAAACAGCAAACGACCTGCTCAAAGCGATGCACGAAAGCATGGAGAAACTGATTATGTTGGATCTCCCGGTATATATCCTAGATGACTATGAAATCGTGTACTCTTGTTTAAAGCTCAATACCAGCACTGAAGTTGAGTACTGGTTCAATTGGCTCTACCCCATCTTGATGCAATATGAAAATTGCTCATTATACGTACCTCATAAGTGAATTTACAAAAATAATGATTTGAGCTCCAGAAAACTTTGTTTTTGCTTTCACTAAAAGAGCTCGATATGCAAGTGTGCACGAGATTTTAAGATGAACCAAATAACTACAGTCAAATTGCATATAACGTCGACAAAGGATCTGGTCACAATTATCGTGAGTTATTCCTGCTTTTGTATTTTCAATCGTGCTTCTTGATGATGCAATGCGTATTGAAATTATACTCATGTACAAAACAAACATGAAACCTTGTGGTTTTTTATTCTGTCTATTCAGACAGACAGCCGTATGCTGAATAACAATGGTATGAGGAAAAAGTACACTTGAGTCCTCAACGGTTAGATTCTCATCATACCAAAAGTTTTCAAGAAAATTCGACTTCCTATTGTAAAAATTAAAAACCTTCAAGATTTCAGAAGTCCTTTCATTGAGGAGTTTTTAATACGATTGTCAACTAGCCATTTGCGATTCAAGCATAATACGAGATTGAGTCTGAACCATCCGTAGAAGCTCGAGCTGATCCCTATAAAGGTTCTTCATTACAAAGGTTGACTTTTCAAAATTCTGATAATTCCTTGTAGGAAAAATAAAGTGCTCATCCTGAGGAAAAAGGTCATCTATTTTGGATTTGCACCCTATCAAATAAAAACTGTATACAGCTTATGCAAGTACATGAATTTTGATCAATTCTGAATTGTTGCTAGTACCCTCTCATTATTGACTTTAGTCCACGGACAATTAGTCATCCCTTGAATTTGATACCAACTGGTTTTCAATGCTTCAGTATTTTGAAAATTAAGTCAAGAATAATTTATCTTCATTTTAGTCCATCATAAGCTCTTCACAAAGATTGCAATCAGATGGTAGAAAATTTACAATTAAAAGCCTTTTTTGAAAAGATCACACATGAGGAAATAAAGGCACAGGAGATAAAGTACGGAGAAAACCGCGACTAAGGAAAATTATACTTTGACCCTGATATTCAACGAAATTTTGGAAGATTTGATTTGCGGTCAACTCAGATTACTAATCAAGATTTCCAGAAGGCTTGAAACTTCATGATGTTTACAATATTAGCCAAAAATAGACAGTCAAGACATCTATAAGACTGAACACAGGAGGAGATATGATTGATATACCCATGTCAGGTAATTTTGGTACCATTTATTCGGAAAATAAGAGTGAGACTATACACTGTCAAAATTTGAAATAGATCCTTAATCGACCTAAAATCCCAATCATTTCTCGTTGTTTAAGTCTATAGTGAAAGATTTGTGAGAACTAGAACAGTAGTTCTCTGCTTTATAGCATCAGTTTTATACCTTCTTAAAACAGCAATTTGAGAACAAAATTTCTCGAGTACCACTGATCTGCCAAACCTTGCCCGATATATTTATCTTTGGATTGTCCATTCTCACCATAGTAATAAAAATATATTTACACCTACAAAATTTACAGAGCTGTTGAAATAAACCTAATAGCAAATTTGATCAGCCGTTGATATGGTCGCTAGGTGCTTTTATTTTAAGATTAAGGAAACTGTTTTTGTTACCTCCACTCCTAAATTAAGATATATCGTTGAATCAAAAACTTTTAGACTTATAAGGAGGAAAACCAAGCTTGTATGTTGTATTTTCAGTGATACTAAGGATTTCTGTAAACATTCATAACATTCATGTTAGAATTATTTAGAAATGTTCAAATTGTTATGTGTATATTTCATTTGACATCTACAATTGGCACAATCTGACAGTTTATATCAAAAAAGAAACTGTAGCAGTGATTTGGAACCTTTGCTCAACCTTGTTTCTGATCAAGGGAAGAAAGCTGTATTAATACCTGAACAAGATCAGATATCCTTGGAACATGAGACTCCTCACTTTGATGTAGGACCGTGTGATCTACATAAATACAGAGAAAATTTAGACGAAAAAAAACATGATCATGGAAGAGTATCCGCAAAACATTTGCAAGTAACACCCTTCCACATAAATCCAGCATGTGGCTGTAATTTNGTCAAAAAACAGGAATAGTGTCCTGATAATTGGTCGACGCTAGTTGAACAAAATCAACAACAAAGTATTCAAGGTTATGAAATGATATACTCATTTTGGTTGCGTAATCAACCATTTTATATTTCACATATAAATCCATCTCGACAAGATACTCACGTCGTGGATTCTTATCACTCTATAGACATACTCATGTTATTCCTCTATATTTTAACCTCCTTTTTTGAGAAATACCAATGGATTTCATGGAAAATTTTCTTTGACGATAGATCGTATCCTAGACAAGAGACTGATCCCTGCTATATACTACTAAAGGACATGCCAAC
>JGI24159J19872_10009838_pt1 | contig 12534 bp, 9 predicted proteins | sample Ectturendosymbi4_FD_19872 | JGI IMG/M metagenome (IMG submission 19872)
CCTACTTCAATACTAGGTAGGAGACCAGAACATGGGAGCTTCATCAGGGCATCACCTCCTGTCCTTACACAGAAGGGTTGGTATTGTTTTGTAACGAACAACGCAATCAAAATTTTTCTGAGTCAAAACAAATTTATTGAAGCATGGCAACGGCAAACACCTCGAATATTCAATTGGTTCACCGAATTTTTCGAGTGAAAAATATGTAGACCCTCTAAACGCTGCCAACATTTTCGATGTTCATGCATTTGTTCATGGAATTTGTAAATAAGGCCACAGGTTTGAGGTTGTATATTCCTAAGAGGAAAGTGAAAATGAACGTTTGCAGTATTTGGCCGTTTGCACAAATTTCGGATGATTTTTATTGTCTTGGTATTTGGCAATGTGCCAGATATTTTGTTGCAGCATGATTCAAGGAGTTAGCTTTAATTACCATCAGAGAAATGTGAGGTCTCGAGTCTCGGTCTCGGTCTCCGTCTCCGTCTCGACTTTTATGACAAAGTCTCGGTCTCGGTCTCGTCTCGAAATTTGAGCCAGGTCTCGGTCTCGGTCTCGGAGATTACGGTCTCGACTACATCACTGGTTGTCAGCATAACTAACCCTAACGTCACATTTAACATTGAATTCGTAGCAGCAATAGAAGAGTTAACCTGGTTGAATGAGTTATTCCAATTGCTATTATGCGGAGAGTCCTCCGTTCGACTGTCTCTTTGGTTGACTCAGGGCGACGCATAATCGTGGCTACAGCAGCCATATGTAATCCAACTCAAAGATTCAAAGACAAAAAAATTGCTTGGAAAGTAAATCAAGTTAACTTATGTTCTACCATTGGTACACAACATCATAACAATTGACACTGCAGAGACTTCAAAATATCCATTACTAGCAGCAATGCAGTGAGAAGCTCTGTTCAGCATAAGCGCTTAAGGCAGCGTTTTTAAACTTTTTGCTGCAGCGGAACCTTCCGCAAATGTTTGCATTGCTCATGGAACCCTTTGCAATGAACCAAGTGTCTATTGCTACAACGGCATAGAACTGTGATTGCGAATTTTGTCCCAGGCAATTTCGGTCCGTTTCAGCGGAACTCCTGGTAGCCACTCGCGGAACAGTGAGATTCCGCGGAACCCCGGTTGAAAACACTGGTGTAAAAAATCAGACCAGAAGACTAACAAGTATACCACACAAACGACTCATTAGAACTAAGCTACACATACGAATAATGATGAACTGTGCCAAATGTTATCAAGTATACGTAGAGTATAACAATGATGAGTCAAGAAAAGGGATTTGGTCAATGAATATCAAACCAATTCTATAACTTTGATGAGATGATACACAATAGAGCAGACTTGTTTCGCTGGTCAGAGACAAGGCTCAACGTAAATAAACACAAAAAACAATCTCAACGGATTTGAGAAACTCTTGTCAATACAGTAATCTGCAGTTCCAAAACTGAATCGAAAGTTGCGAAGAAGTTCAAAAGAATATCATCAATTCCAATCCAAATCTGGTTAAGCAAAAATGATAAAATCTAAATCTAAAAAATACCGACTCGAACATGCAACGTGACTCGAGCTTGCAAACCAACGACTCGAAGTGACTTGTCAGTTCGTGTGACTCTGACTCGACTGGACCAAGTCATGACACGAGTCTGACTCGAGAAAATTTTAGATGACTCTGACTCGAAGGGCTTGTTACTCTGACTCGACAAAGATAACTCGGGCACATCACTGGTTGGAAGTAATGTAAGCTTGCAGTAGATGAAATTTATGTGCATCGTTCAGATTTGTAGTCTGGTCACCACTTGCATAAGCCCGCCTCTGTTCAAATTTTGGGGCTGTCCTGAACAAACTTGGCTGTTTGCCCTGATAGTTGCAGCTTGAAGATAACAATAAATTGTTTCCCAGTTAGAGATGAGCGGACTGTCTAATTTTGCGATCCAGATCCAGTCCTGATAATTCCAACCATAGTCCAAAAAGTTTAAGAAATTTCAAATCCAAGTCCAAATAAAGTCCAAAAAATTAACAAAATACAGTTTTTTGTTGACAAAAATTACGCAGTTCTTTTCCATTAACTCATGCCAAATCCGATCCTGATCCTTGCTCTATAAAAGGTTTTACAGGCCGGATCCAATCTAACATCAACAAAATTCATCATAGTCCGAACCAGTCCAATTCAAGTCCAGTCCAATGCTCATCTCTGTTCCCAGCTATATCCCATTCGTTAAATTGCAAGGGATAGTAACTTATTATCGGTAATGTTCATCTTGTTAAATATTTTGGTAGGGAATGATTTACGGCTTATGTTGGCTTAGTTTAGTGTAGCAGGCTCGCGCAAAATTCTTGGTATGCCTTCTCGATGTTTGTTGTGTCCGGAAGTGGCAATCTCTCAACGGATTCACCTGTAAGAAGGCAAAAGCATTTCCAACCAGCCTTGCGAAAGTTCTAACTCTTTACCATATTGCTGTAGGCAGGAACTTTGAGCCTCGGTGGCGTTATGAGGGAGGGTCGGTTTGTGGCTGTGGGAACTTTCCTAAAACACATGTGTCCGCAGTTGGTGGTCCTGGCCAACACTCGCCAAGGCCAGCTCCGGGTTGGTGCCTATGTTCCATCGGTAAGAGGAGAAACTGGCTGCTCCCTTCGGGTTGTACAGCAGTCAGAGGTTGTTGGATCTTGCCCAGGAGTCCAGGCTCTTACCGACAGGAGATGTTTTGCTCTAACCCCAGTTGAAATTTGGCACTTCAAGTCGCCAACATGCAGACTGGGGTGTGGGAATATCAGAATGGCAGTAGGTGCAAGTCGCGAGAGTGGAGGTTTGTAGACGTTAATGATCTTATGTCCTGCCACGTCTGCGCACAACCACTCAGTCTCTGAGTGCTCTGGAGACTGGTCGATAATTGACCATTTGTGGCTGCCTGGAGATGGCGCCACATGTAAATAAATGGTCACCGATAGATGGTGCCCATAAGTAACAAGTCACTGTGATAGTCACCACAAGTGAATTATTGCAATTCACTCATCCCTATAATGATAGTGCAACCTAGTAGTAGAGTGAATTTAGTGAGGGAGCTCTAATGTGGCTGGTTGCTTTCTTGCTATTTTAATGACTCTACTTCCCATCCTTCTCTTGCGCTTGCCTGAGTAAGTTCGAGGCGATGCAGACAACTGTGACACATTCGAACTGCTCGTGAACAAACGTGGCAAGGCCAAACTTCCTGCTCAAGTCTGACCAAGTTAGTGAGAAGTTGTGAATGACAAGCTTGTCTGCAGTTGTGCAATGGGTCCTTCAGGACGATGACGAATGCCTTGTTCTTGTAGGCTAGCCGCTCGATAACGCTGATCTTGTTTGAGTTGAGCCCCTTGGTGCAACTACTATCACATGTTTAGCAGGCTTCACATCTGCAGCGTGGATTTGGTAAAGACTATTCAATCTACTATGCAGTTAACAACAGCGCAGTTTCGGCACCAGTTGCACCTAAAGTAGCATAGCAGCGCCGCAGATAGGTGTGTGTGCGTCGGCGTTTAGGGTATGTACCTGATAGCAAGATGTGACAGCAGGCGAAATCTCGCCTCGCAGAATATTCCCAATAAAGTCGCTCGTTTCAACATTCACGCTAAATCCTCTGACGGATCCTCAAAAGCTGATAATGATGCCCTGCGTTAATTTACGACTCTATTGTTTTATTGTCATAAGCGAAACACGTACTATCACAAACAAACAAAACAATTCAGACCAATAGACAATGAACAATATGATTCTCATACAAATTCCTGCACAGTCCACGTCAGAATTTCGTATCAGCATCAACACAATGTAATTTGATTCTTNGATTATCATGTCGACCAGGCTCGCAACCGCAACCAGAGAGGGGGCAATCGGGCAAATGCCCCCGAAATTTTCACAAACGTATGTATTTGTTAGGTACAAGAACAAGTTACATCATTTTGCCCCCCCCCGAAAATATTAGTTGGTTGCGGCCCTGATGTCGACTGTCAAATTCATCCCAGAAATCATCTCAAATCTATTTTTCAGCTCGTAACTTTTGAACTGAAGTAGATCAGTGTTTCTCAATCTTTCACTGGTCATGGAATTTCTGAGAAATATTTTCACTAATTTCATTTTTGAAAAACTTCTCTCGCATGAAGCGCTGGTGACGGGAAACGTTACAGCTATTGGTAAGAAACAAACGCAGGTTTGTAAGGAACTATAAATGAAAAAAATTTTCGATCTATGTACGCAGCTACGACTCTTACCGAAGCAAATTCTTTTCCAGAAGTATTTCACGTTTTAAATCATTTTCACTCATTCAATATGCACTTGCGGACTTTTTCAAGTGTTCTTCTGATAGAAATGCTTGACGTCCAGAGCAAAGAGCTAAAATGCCGAAAAGAATTGCTCCTGAATCATTCAGTCATACGAGACACAAGGCAGCAGAACACAACCTACAGACAGGATAAATTCGGATATATTAACTTGCACCAATTCTTAATACTGTCGAAAACATTTTCCTACTGGGACAAGCAACAATCTGCTGACAGTTCTATAATCCAGTTCCACCTCTCACTGAAATTCACGGAAGATCAATATTAACATTTCTGCGACTGTTTCTTAGTTTCGAACTGAATTTTTCACCACCACGACCGCGGTCAGACTAAATTTCACGCAGGATCCGAGCAAACAGTGGTATATGTCGTCATAAACAACTCCCATTACTAGGTTATCAACAACAACCCAGCCTATCATGCATTTGGGAAACATTAAATGCAGGCTAGAGGGCTTTTAAATTATCGTTTGAAATTTTGCTGGCTGAATGTTATCTGCTGTCTATGTCAATCAAACGAACTTGAAAGTGAAACTGAGCATACAACTGGGGGGCCAACCAAAAATCTGGGTGGGCCAGATGGCCCTCCCAGGCCCCCTTTAGAAGTGCCACTGTCTCTTGCCACTGTCTCTTGCCACTGTCTCTTGCCACTGTCTCTAGCATAATCGACTGGCGAGTTATGGAGTTAATGCTAAGGGACATGAAAATAATGGCTAATGCGGGATTTCTAGGTATAGATATATTCGTACACCAGCAGAGAGCGTAACAACTACGTATGTTTTTGAAATTTTGGGAGGGCAATTGCTCTGTTGCCCCCCTGGTTGCGGACCTGAAGCTGAGAAGTGGCACAAAACAAAGAGTCGATGGAGAGTGACAAAGGCAATAGCCTTTCCAAACAACGCTCCAAGCCCCCCAAAATTGAAATATGAAACACTATAAATTAGTGGAGTTTTACTAAATTTTAGAATGTTAAGCCCCACTGCACAACCTGGAAGCCCCTACTGAAGACTTACTGGCGACGGTTCTGGACAGAGGAAGGGTTGAAGAGGGTGTAATCTCCAAGTTCGTCAAACGACGATAAACTGAACGGTGATGGAATTGAATTTGTCGCACGAGATTCTGGAACTGAAAAAATCGTTTTGTGAAATCTTAACTACAAATAACATAAAGTAGTTCATCAAGTTATGGTTATTTTCATATTTTTTGAAAAAATAGTTGCGATGTAGTGCTGTAAAATTTCTTAGTGGTCACCAAAATCAAACCTTAAAAAACTGGTCGTGTAATTCAATAACACCGTTAGATTTCTCAACGCGTGAAGACCAGTGGCGTAGCCAGCCCAAAAATTTAGGGGGGATCGAAAAATTTTGGGAGGGGCAAAATGTTTGATTTTAGGCAAATAACACTACTTTGTTTGGAAAAACGCCTCTCAAAGCATAAAATGACTATATTTTCTAAAAATTTGGCGGGGGCCATGGCCTCTTTGACTCCCCCCTGGCTACGCCTATAGTGAGGACAGGCAAGATGAACAGCGGAAAAGGTGAAAATCTAGCAATTGTACAGTAATTCAGTAGCATCAATCGCAGGGAACAGGAAAGTTTCTCATAAAGCGAAATTTTCGCGTTTTGTTGACAAATAATCATCAGTGAGTGAAGTTACTGTTGGAAAGAATCTGCACACTATTGCTCGCAATTTGAAAGCATATCAGGTAAAGAGACTCACAAATGGCAAATCGGCTACGAATCAAACGAAAGATTATCGAGTTAGAATCGCATGTCCAGTATTAAGAACTAAGACGTAAGTCAACTTTTTGGAATCTAATAAAGTTTTAAGTCTGTAACTACACAAATCCTAGAGCCAAGTAATTCTATTGTGGTTAACTACAATTTGTACTTTTTCATAATAGCTGCTGTTGAGTTGCTAAACGAGGAGACCGTATGAACTTCATTGGTGTACAGTCTCATTTCCGTTCTGATAGCACAGGTATCAAAACTACTGTATACTCGGTACTGTTGACATTGCGTGGCCTGGACCGGAATCGAAATCCAATTCATCCAAAACCGAAAATCGACCAACTGACCACAAAGTTATCGGTAATTTGTTGAAAAGAAAATTAGCAAAAATCTAAATGCGGTTCGTCAAACTGAAACTTCAAACGCAAAAAAAACATCTTTACTAACGGTAGACTAAAGTTTCCCAACTGTAAACAACCTGTACTGTAAACAACCTGTACGACAACATGAACATGAACGTCATGCAAGCCGCAAGGTATTTGCTCACCTTGGGGCGGCTATAGCTCAGTGATAGAGTCCGCCTCTCAATTGAAAGGTTGGATGTTTGATCCACAGCCCAGGCCCGTACCCAGGTTTTAAGGTTTGGGGGAAATATGTTTTTGAGGGGAAAATATTTTTGTTTTCATTATATGTTTGAAACAAATTTTCTGGGCACAAAAAATTTGAGGGACACTGCCCCCGAATTCCCCCCTGAGTGAATCGCTGTAGCGCTCCTTTGCAAAAGCGTTCACCTCAATCACCCCAGCAAGAAGTAATATTCAGGCTTCGGCCTGTTGCCAATTGCCGTCAACCAAAAATTAGTCGCACTGCATGCGATCTAACAAGCAACAAAATTTGCTCATTCTGACGTGCGTTGCACTTGATGCTGCTGAATGAGAAAACACTCCATTACTTACTGCTGAGCACATCTGTGTCAAGAAATACTTCTATGTCACTGAGGTTGTATGTGCACAACAGCGTTAGTCCGCCTTTGGCAAATGATGGGAAACATGAGCGAGGTAGTTAAGAAACACTTGCACTTTCATGAGGTTTACACCTCTACCGTAGTGAGTCCCGTCAAAGCTGTGTACGTTTTCGGAGAGCTGACGAAAGTCAAACACGGGAACATTCCATCGTCGACAAAAATCTCGCAAACGTGACGCGAATAATGGAAGATCTTTATTGTTTTGACGGGAGATGAACTTCGGCGGTTTCAACAGAGAGCCCGGCATTGGCAGAATGTAGAAAAAATGCGGCCAGTCTGTGGCAGCAGAGAGTTTAAAATACGCCATAACCGGTTCCAAGTAATCTTCGATGACAGACTCCGCGCTGAAGTTCATGTGGTGCCCGATTGCGATCACAACCAGAATGCCACGTTTGCCATGCAGTGGTTTGAGCAGTTTCAAGAAGTCACCGGGCCGCTTCGAGACGTAATAAGGTTTGTACGTGGCGGTGAACTTGGGCTTCCTGCCAGCGCACAACTTCTCGGGCTGGAGAAAGCTCGCCATGTCGGACACAAGTTGCCTGCAGTGTTTCCAAAAGTATTGCGATTCGCCGACACAGACGCGTTTCTGCTCGGCAGTAATTTTTGCGCTGCTCCAGGCTCCTTTCAGCGGATCATCTGAGAGAAGCATCAAAAAAGCGGCGAACATGTTTCGCAGCAACGAATCTCCCACGAAATAGATCTCGTCGTAGCGCGACTTCTCTATGACATCACAAGCCGACGACCCTGTGTAGTTGACCCAGTCACATCGCAAGTCTTTTGTTTCCCATCGCGAGGCCTCGGCGTTTTTGTAAGTGCGCAGGTCGACGCAGCTGAAAATATGCATCGGTCATTAGCCGCGAGCGTAGTGGGGTTTCTTTCACGGGGGAGCCAACAGTGGATTTTTTCAGGTGGTTGCCAAAAGCATTTTTCAGGAGGGCAACAGTGTCGAAACTAAGGCAGAGACATTTTCCTACAAAAAAGTAAATAGGAAAATATCAAATTTCAAAATCCAGGGTCGCTCCCATGCAGCCCTCTTCCGTCGCTCATGGGTTTGTACTTGTACGAAGCAAGTCATGTTGGTCGCCACAAAAACCTGCTGCAGTAAATAATAAGCATTAGGTGAATAGCATCCAGGGTTTAAAAATCGGCACCGGGTGAATTTATCTGCTTTTCCCGAACAAAAAATCTTTGTTTGCTGCAAGGGTTTTGGGCACATGTGTCTTATAAGACGCATTTACAGCAGTAATGACTGTTCGGGGGGTCTTGCAAAAGAAGCTAGCTTTGAATTAATGAACGGCACCTTTAAAAGTCAGCTAGTTTCAAATTTTCTGCATGATTTTCGCAGCATTGGTGTTTTTCTTGTTTATTGTTATGAGGCGAGGGNCCGCAAGGTCATCGAATCAAGCCCCACATGCAACCACATAAATAACGCAACACGTAAACAAAGCAGCATTGATGAAATTTGGTGATAGATTTGCTTGAGCCCTAACAGCTTATGTGAACATTGTTCAGAACTTTGCGTAATTTGCATACGAGTTTTTTTATTCGCACATCTTTTCGTTGTGTGTTGTTCTTTATTTTTTCAAAATTAAAATGCGTTGGGAAAGAAAACATCGCTCTTGGTTAAAAATGAAAAGACCGATTCGGTCATATGTTGCTGCTCGAATTGTTGTTTGCACTGAAAGAAGAGTCTTTCCAAAACGGGCGACTCGCGTCCCAAAACAGGGGTTCCTGTCCTTCAGAGATTTGGCGTTTCACAGCATGTGCCAGGCAGGGTCTTCACTCACCTGCCCAGCACCGGACTCGGGTTGAGTTTGTTTATATTCTATAGTTCAAGAAAGTGAGACATGTCGGTGGCAGTTGTCGTGATCGATAAAGATTGTCCGCTTCCTTACGAAGCTCATGTTTGGTTCCCGAATGATACTTATTCTTTTACGATAAACGAAGTGAATACTGCTGAAAAACAACTCTTACGACTTTCTTTTTATTTTTTCCGTTGTTCGGCAAAGAAATAGTGCCCTTAAATATTACTTAACATATTTGCTGCTATGGTTTACAAGCCATTGTTCATTGACAATTTGCCCCATTTTCTTGTCAGCTATAAGAATGGCAACGTATTCACTGTAGTCGGTTTTTCGTTACTTTAGAAATAAAACAATAACGTGTCGCGAGTTTCACAGATGTATTTTTGTGGGCTTGTATGATTTTGCTTGTAACACAGCATCACTTTCGCTGTGACAAATATCGCAACACTTGATAACAGTGTTTGCACACTTATGAAGCGGAATTTCCCGGTTGAGTGCTCCGCTGCAAGATGTGATTTATTAAGCGTGAATTTCAGAAGATATTTAGTGACGTCGAGATTCGAACCGTGAATTTTTATATTGAGGAAGTCGTTAGTGACGTCACAATTTTGTCTATGCCTCAACTGATTTGACCAAAGAAGCGCTTCCCTCGTCATTTCAGATCGAGGAATTTTAAGTTTCGACTTTTCTTAGGTGCTTTCCACTGGTACTGTCCCTTTGGACTTTATCGATTTCATGTAGTGGCACTCGCGTGACCACTCCACTTAAATAGATTCTTGACTAGGTCCTTTCATCCCTTGGACTCGCGTTTAGAAAAAAAGTCAAATGTTTTTCTCTTTTTTGCTGTAATAAACTTTCAATTCTTTTTAGCCTTGCTTCTTCGACACAAAGAAGACAAAATTAAAGCAGAAACACTTCGCTTCTAAAAGCTTTACACGTGTTCTGTGGTCGAAAAACTGTAAAAAGAGGAGGATCAGACATTCTTCAATTAATTAACTCTGTTTAAGCAAAAAAACGCAGTGCGGTTGGCTGGTCAGAGGATGACGTCTTGTTTCTGACAGATGATCGCGATGTGCGGTACTTTCCCCAAAAAGGATATTTGCAAAATATATTTGATTGCAAACATTTTTGCAAAGTGGGCGATAACTTAGAAAATAATTTAAGCAAATCAAGCTTTTGGCTTCGGCTACTTTCCACTTCCTTTATTGTGTTTTACACGAGTTAGTGCTTCAGCGAAATTATTGCGTTGCTAAAAAAAGGGGCAAGAGCAGGTATGAGAAAGTTCTGATTAACGTCATCTTCCACCTGAAATACAATAAAATGTCAGGCATTTTGTTCACAAGTAATTTGGGTCCAATGCGTTCCCAAAAATACTGTCATTCTTTAGGTATGTTGCTATTTTACATTGTGTCAGTTTCGATCGAACGTTGAAGAAACCATCGGGTTTTCCCAATCCCCACTACATGCAAGATTGACTTAAAGCACCTGCTAAAACGGTAATCAGCACAGTATCTTTAAAATAATCGGCACAGCATCTTTAAAATAATCGGCACAGCATCTTTAAAAAATCAGCACAGCATCTTTAAAACAACGATTCTCTCAACACTTTACATCCAGCAAGGACGTATTCATGTTAACATTGTGTAACTATCATTTTGAGGATCTGTGATTTTGTTTGTGATTTGTCTCCAGCTCTTGCTTGGGAAATACTGCCTTAGGGAATTAACGCCTAACACAAGACCTTGAGCGATTTTCTAGACCAGTGGTTTTCAACCTGGGGTCGCGCCCCCAGAGGGGTCGTGAACTATTTCTGGGCAGGTCGCGATTAGATGTTTTATGCACACAGCTGTATTACATTTGCTTCATTCCAGGCCCGTAACCAGCTTGGGATACCAGGGGGGGCGAAGAATTTTCTGAGAGGGGCCTAAATTTTTTGAACTATGTCCAATATTTTCAAACTATACCCAACACAATTTTCCAGAGGGGGGCGAAAAAATTTTTAGGGGGGGATTCGCACGCCCTGGTTACGGGCCTGCTTCATTCGAGTTTTGTACGGGGGTCGTTGGGTTGTCGTGGGCTGCTATAATGGATCGCGGTACAAAAAGGTTGAAAACCACTGTTCTAGACAGATAATAGTACCTGCGTTTTCATGCACTGTATGGCCAGGACGTCAGATGTTAACTTGCTCAAACTGTTCTGTTTGACGGTGACCGAATACAGTATTCGCTGATGTTTCGTTTCAGTGTTGGTTTCTTTTCGGTATCGACTGCATGTACCAACTACCACATACCCTGTGTACCTTTGTGTTCTTTTTGCCTAATGTGTGTGATATGGAGCTTTTGTCTGAGACAAACACGTAAATAAAGAGCTCCGAAAGACTTTTTTCAGTGTAGAGAGTTCCGATGACTTTTTTCCAGTGAATTTTCCCGCTAGCAGTTAAATACTTTCATAGTTACAGTAAATGGTTACATCGCAAGATGTAAATAAGTCACTTTTAACTGACGTTAGTGATTACTTTATAAAGTTTCACGGTTTACTCACTTTTTGCATCTGCAGGTGGAGTATCTGGGTTTACTGCATACTCCATTCCAGAGGTCGTCGCAGCACGGCTTCTCACTCTCTTTGTCACACCACGCAGCAACAGGAGGAAAAGTGCTTTTCTGCGAATGCGGCAGAAAACTGAAAGCAAAACCGACATATTTACAGCTGCAGGGGGAAAAACAAAAGTATACAGAAGAGTACGTTTCACTGGAGTTTTACTTCTAGCAAAGTCTAAAAACGTACTTAATATTGCAGCTAAATAAAAGGCTCAGAATAGGTTTAAAAATACTTATGAGTCTGTAGACTCTATACTGTAGAGTCTATCTAATATTTTAAAGAACTTGTACAGCGCGTAATTAATCTCCAGGTGTTTCCTAAAGGAAGTTAAAACAAAAAAGAGTCCACTAGTTGATTACATTAGATATTTTACCAGCCGTCTTGGCCAAACAAAAAAAGGACAGAAAAAAAAACAACATCCGCGCTGGAAAATAAACTGTCATTGCAAGAAATAAATCAATTTATATGACTTTAGGTTTTCTAGAAATGTTTGGTTCTTAGTCCCAATTCCCAGGGAGGGAAAATGCCTGTTTAGACCCCCCCCTGCGGAAACCCATCTCTACAAATCTACAGAGTTCATTGGTGAAAAAAATTATAATTGCAGTAGACAGATGCTTAAGAATATGTATTTCGAGTCAGTCGAGCTTGCTCTTCGTCGTCTTCTAAAATCTTGGTTTTAACATGTATGCGTCAAACAAAGTCTCATCCCAAAGCTTGTCAGGTCAGAATCAACAACATCTCAAAAGAATTCTGACACAAAAAAGAAGGTGCACACACTATCAGGTTTACTACGGCAAAGATGTAAAGGACGTGATCTGCACCAGCAGTGGTGGGTTTAGGGTTGGGGGGGCCGAAGCAAGACTAAAAAGGGGGCCCTCTGATGACGTCATCGTACTCAGCCAACCGTGATAGTCACTTTTGATTTGCCTAAGATACGGCCACGCAAGGGTATTCCTGAAACTACGGCATAACTGAAATAGCAGAAGGAGAAAATGCAAAAGGGTGTTCATGATACACAACTTTGAAAACACTGAAAATTGGGAAGACAAGGCTGGC
>JGI24159J19872_10009839_pt1 | contig 12534 bp, 8 predicted proteins | sample Ectturendosymbi4_FD_19872 | JGI IMG/M metagenome (IMG submission 19872)
CACCAATTGCATCATCCAAGGCTGCTGCTAGGTTGTCTGAATTGATAATCATGCTATTTAATGCTTCCTTTGTTTCCTCCATGAACTCTTCTGCATTAAAAGTAGAGAAATTCAGCAGATGTCCCCAGCCTTTGAAGCTGAGGTGGTTTTTACCAGTGGAAAGGAATTCCTTTTGGGCTCACTAATGCNGTGCCTTGTTTCCAACGCATTGTCGACGAAATCATCGAGGCGAACGGTAGCAACGGTACATTCACTGTTTGTGGGAAGGCNCAAGAAGAGCATGACGCTAATTTGATGAAGTTTTGTCAGNCGCGCGGAAGCACAACCTTACACTAAATCACTCCAAGTGCACCTGTTCAACGACTTCAATCAAACGTCTAGGTTACGAGGTGACAAATTCTTCTCTAAAACCAGCTTCCTCCCCTGCACAACAATCGCACCTTGAAGCGTGTGTTAGGACTCTTCGCATACTACGCACAGTGGATAAAACAGTACTCCGATAAGGTCAAACCCCTGAGTGAAAACACGAAATTTTCCCTAGATGGCACTGCTCTACAGGCGTTTGAAATGCTGAAAAATGAGTTAGCTGAAGTCACGTTGGGAGTTATTGATAACAGTACACCCTTTGGGGTAGAGACGGATGCATCAGATATGGCACTACCAGCCTCACCAAATCAAAGGAGTCGACCAGTAGCCTTCTTCTCCAGAACTGTCACCAAAGTAGAACGAAATCCTATCCAGTGTGGTCTGGAGAAGGAAACTGCAGCGATCGCAGAGGCGATAAGAAAGTGGAACTGCTTGGTCGGAAGTTCACGCTGATCACTGATCAACAATCAGTAAGATATATGTATGATACTGGTTGCAAAAGTAGCAAAATTTAAAATGCTAAAATTCTTCGATGGCGACTGGAATCAGCCAAGTTGAACTTTGACATAGTTTATCGCGCCGGAAAGTATAATGACGCACCAGATACTTCGTCGCGAATGTATTGTTAAAGTCTAACCGAGCAGACATTTTATGATATTAATGCTGAATTATATTATCCAGGGGTCACACGTATGATGCACATCGTTATAACTTAAAACTTGCCTCATTCTGTTGACTACGTTCGGAAAATGATAGCGGCATGTCGCGTGTGCTCTGAGGTGAAACTATGATTCCGCAAACCTTCTGGTGTACCTTTGACAAAAGCACAAACGTTTGAACGTCTGTCTTTGGACTTCAAAGGGCCACTGCCTTCCTCTTCCAAAAATAAGTACATTGTCATGGTAATAGATGAATTTTCTGGATTTCCTTTTGCTTTTCCTCGTGCAAATGTGGAACGTAAAACCGTGATTATGTGTTTGACTCAACTATTTTCGCATTTCGGAATGTGTTCCTGTATTCATTCAGATAATGCAGCGTCGTTTACGTCTCGTGCCTTCATTGATATTCTTCATAAATTTGGAATTTCTGTGACTCGCACTTCAGTTTATAATCCTCGCGACAATGGACAGACCGAAAGATACAATGGGATAGTTTGGTCGGCGGTGACATCAGCATTGAAGTTGCACAACCCACCTGTGGCGCAGTGGGAAACAGTATTGCTGGATATGTTGCATTCTGTGCCTGCTTTGTTGTGTACGTCGACTAATGCAACACCTCGTGAGCGAATGTTTGCATTTTCACGTCGTTCCAGCATCGGCCTTTCAGTCCCAACGTAGCTGAGTAACCTAGGACCAGTTCTATTACAATGACACGTCAAGAGCAGCAAGTATGAGCTCTTGGTTGACGAAGTCGAATTCGTCCATGCAACGCCTTCTTATGCCCATGTAAGGTTGCAAGATGGTCGCGAAACTTAAGTTTCTTTGAAGGACATTGCCCCTGTCGGACGCGACCATGCGGGGATCGATGCTGGAGCCCCTACCACATTCGTGCCCAGTGATCCTTCGATTAACAAAGACTCCAATAAAAATGATGACTATGCGAAAGTGCANGACTCCGTCGACTCTTGCAAAGCGACTTTTGACCAATCTAATGATCGTCCACCTGTAGGGGAAAGGNTACGCCGTTCGACTCGACATACGCGAGCACCTGATCGATGAACATATGAATGATTGTACTCTTGCATTTGTTGGATACAATCATTGTAGTAAGGGTGGATGTTATACGTTGTTAGTCCATTTGTTTCTCTTCTGTTATCGAACGCATCTGGTGGCCTCGCCTCGTCAGATTGATTGCGCGCTTGTTCTCCATTGCTTGGCCATTTCATTCATCTGTTGACTGAGAGCTGGTAGCGTCACCTTGGTTGCTTGTGGGTTGTATATAATTGTTTTGTATGTTCATTTGCAGATACCCTTATACTACCGTTTGCTCCACTTTTTTGAAAACTTTGAACCAATATTGCTCGCCAGTCGATTGAGCTAGAGACCTGTTCAGACCCTCAAAAGATGCGGCTAGCCTAGTAGTTTTGATTAAAAAAATTTATTTCGTTTTGGATTTGGGGTTTTCTGGGGGTAACGTCATAATCATAATGGGGGAAGGTTTTAGGTCATCTTAGCCCATGTTGCCGGCCCTGGACCCCAACCGCTAATGGAAGCATTTCCCTCAGTTTTTTTTTGATTCTAGACTCGAGTCCGAGTCTTTAAAGCCCTCGATGATCTTTCTAGCGTTTGTGGTTTGCAAGTTATGGCCTAAATACAACAAACAAAGAAATTCAATCCCCTAAGTGAATTCCAAGGAGCAAATATGGGCTTTTGGCCATAATTTGCCAACCACAAACGCTTAAACAAAGCTCATTTTGAGTTTAATGTTTAACCTACTACACTTCGATCTTACAAAAAATTGCAGAAACGAAGTTTTTGCGCAAGAGCGCTCATTGAATTTTATTGCACCGCAATTTCACGCGTTTTTTACGTTAGAAAAGACCATTTGAGGAGCCCACTATTGTAGCAGTTCACTATCGATTGCAGTTGGTTGATTAACGTGATTTTCACCCACAGCTGTTAACTGAAACCAAGTTATCCGTGGTCCTTTATTTCTTCCTCTGGATTCTTTACAGACGGTGAACATCAATGTTAACGCAGCAGTGCAGTTGCAGACGTCTGGCAACAGGTTCCGTCGCAATTCGCAACGTTTTAATCCTGGTGTTTGCACCATGCACACACGTCGGTGCTTTTGGCTTTTCAGCGGTGGACATGTTGCAACAGTTGCTTCCAACTCATCAGCCAAAGTCACCCTATTGCGTAGATGCGCACTAGCGTTGTGAACCTAACGTCTACATGCGGTTTCTTTCTAATAACTATCCTCCATAAAGACGACGAAGTCAATCAACAAATATTTTTAATAGGAAATCGATTTCGCATAATTCTGCACATTTTCGGTCCTGAGGTGCGGTTTCTTTTCTAAATGTCAAATCTCTTGAAGATGCGTTTTTATAAACATCTTAACAGTTTGATTTTTCTTACAGCACAGCTTGTTGGAATTTTTTCCACACCCGGAATTCCATCATAAAAATCGTTTTTTCCGAACTTGAAACTATGTTCTATAAATTGACTTTGAGCGTTGAAATTTTTGCTGAAAACATGAAAAAGTCGACGTTTATGAAGAAATCTCGCCTCATTTTTCAGTATTAAATATGTTTTGTGATGCAAAAGTAAGTGCAAGGATAATTCTTTTGTGATGCAAAAATAAATGCAAGGCAGTGTTTTGTGATGCTGAAGCTATTGCAACACAATTCTGATGTGATTTAAAAGTAAATGAAAGATAATCACTCTGTGATGTAAAAGTAAATGCAAAATAATTTTTGTATGTTGAAAAACTAAAGAAAAACAATTTCCTCGTGATGCAACTTTTTCTGAAATTTTTCTCGATTGTAAGCAATTAAAACGAATTTGAAGTTGGTACATTTCGTGCTGTTTTATCCTGAAAATGCAATGAGTTTTTGTTTATATGCAGACGTTACAATCAATCACATTTACGCAATTTCTAACAAAAAGCAAAACATATCCATGGACGTCGGAAGGATTTTTGTCAGGGGGGGGGTGCTAGGGGACTTTTCCTAAATTTTTCTAGGAAGGGCCAAAAGTGGTGAATTCGTTTTTTTCCCACTCGAAACTAAGAAAACAACCTTTTGTTGCTGAAACTTTCAAAATCCAGGGTGGGCCAAGGTCCCCCATGCCCCTCTTCTGGCGCCCATGATTATCTGTTTACCACCTTGAAAAAGACTCGCTTACTGGCTGGAAGATAGAGACTTTTAATTCAAAAATATATTATACGTGATACTGGTTAGTTTCCATTGCAGCCGTTTATTCAAAGTCTAACTACAGTGGTTCAGAATCATATGAATATTTCAAAGATGTGTAGTGATTTCGGCAGTGGCTTAAATCTTAGAAAATATTACTAGAAACCTATGAAAACATGCCGAATTGTTTTCAACCCTGGAATATTTTTTAAATTTATTACTGCACTTTCCCAATCGTTTTCCAGTGCCACTTTAGAANAAATCCGAATACGTTGCTTTGGGAAAGAAGTACTGAATATTATTTTATCAGTGGATTTGTTTCAAAAAAGCGCTTGCTGATATGTTTGCNATCACCTATAGAGAGGTCCNTAGGTGTTGGAGCAGGCACATTTTTGGGGGTGCGAAGGAAGTTTGCCCGAAAAAAACTCTTCATGTCAATTCGGGCGCCATTTTTTTCAAATCAAAGCATGTTCGGCACCATTTTTCATCATTTTTTCAGGGTGTTTGTAAAGGTTCTTCAGAGATTTTGCCCGGATTTTGTGGGATTTCGCCCGGATTTTCACCAAATCAAAACTTTTGAGGGTGCGGTTGCATCCCCGCCTCCTACACCAGTGGAGAGGTCGAATGTAAAATGATGCCATGCCAACTCTGATATTAAATATTACGAAACCAAGTCCTTACATTTTTCCAACATACCCGTTCGACTCTGTCACAATTTTTGTTTTCTTTAGGTGATGGAGGATTTGCAACAGTTTTCAAAACAGAAAGATTGCCAGAATACCAAGGCTCAATCCGACATGGAGTTATCAGCGACAATACCGTGGAGAGACCACATTCCATTACATTTGAACGTAAATGAGAACAATATATAAAATGACTACTTTTTAAACTTTTTCCCAATGTCCCAAACTGCCTGATTAATGAGAAAACCTACGTATAAACAAAACCGTCCTTAGCAGTTACGAGTACTGCACAGGCCATTGCTCAGTTTTCACACCCACTTTCCTCTGAGGAGTGTCGCTAGGGCAGTAACCTACAAAAGGTTTTCAACTACCTCACGGCTTTCACCAATCTCAGATAGCTCTGCTCGCTCCACAACAAGACGGGACCAGGCAAGGTCGGAGATGTAATCACGCCACCCAATCCTTGGTCAAATTCTGGGTTGTTTGGCCGTAGGTGCAGACAGAAGGACTTGCCTCGCCAATTATTTCTAGGGAATTCTGCTCATGTGGGCCTATAAAATGATACTGTAGTTTGCGGTATTTCAAGGATTCCGTTTTCTGACAAATAGAACAATCAAGCTCAAGCAATACTGTGCTTGCATTACAAACCCGTGCATCAGTCTCATTTGTCCGCTTTTCAACACTCCTGGATAACACCCCAAGGTGATTGAACATCTGCACAGGTCATGCATTTCTAAAGACAAAGTTAGGCTTTTCGAAAAATTTAACACTCCTATTTCCTAATCTATAATATAAACTACATGATCATGTTTTGAAAAAGTGTTTTGTAAGTGAAATAATTAGAAAAAAAGGCAAAAACAAAGGAACATGCGCAAAATAAATTAGTTGCACCGGTGAACCAAATTAGAAAGTTTCAGCACTTCGACAGGATTCTATTTTCAGTTTCTTCCCGTGAAATTTACATTATAGATTGCGTAGAACGAAATGGAAGTTCGTGGACGCAAATAGCTAAGACCATAGTTTTACCCCGTAACATATTTTTGTATCTATTGATTAACTACCTCTAGTTGTTTATTGAGACTTATTCGCACAAATGTCAAAATCAGAAGCCAAAGTTTAACTTAACCTGCTAACTTTTCTGCTCCTATCCAAAACGCAATGTATACGCCAGCTGGCGAAAGATGTTCGCCCATGAAAATGGTGACATACACAACTGACAGTGAATATTGAGATTATTTGGCACAGTACGAAATAAAAGGAAAAACTAAACAAAAAGTTATTATCCAGCCAATCAGTTACTATGAACCAATGGTTTTTAACCATATCTCAATCATGCTCCCCTTAAGCAATTGTACGTTGTTTCAATTCCCCTCGACGTTAAATAGGTTGTAAAAACAAATGGATTTATTGGTATATTTATTGATCAAACCTTCGTTGTAGAGTAGAGCGCGAAAGCAGCTTCTTGAAAATTGATTAACGTCCCCATGGGCAGGCGCGTAGCCAGAAATTCTGATAGGGGGTCAAACAACAACCAAGTCTTAACATTTAAATAGTTGTTGCCTTATGCTTTTTTGAAACATCATATATAAAACGTGCATTTGTCTGGCGTTTTTTTACTGAACAATTGTGTTCAGATTTAAACCAGCAAATAAAAAGTGTATTTTCGTTGAATTGACCTATTTTAAAAGTTTGTTTTTAGTGAAGTTCCACGCTTGTATCTCGTAAAACTTTCCTGCAAAAGCGCTTGTGAAAATATCGATACTATAAGTCAAGGGTGGGGAACCAAGTGTGGAATATCGCTGACGGGCCGCAAAAAATAATTCAATTTTGTGGTAAAATTCTAATTTTATCTTCCTAAGGAAAAAAAGAAAGGAAAACTATGAGGATCGCCAGAGTCTTCGCTTGACCAACTGCCTAAATATCTACTTATTATGGAGTTGTGTGTTGTGGCGATGTTACGTTGCACCTTAGGTAATAAATTTTCTGATACAGGCCATTTTGAATGTTCACGCCGGCCGCATGTTCCCCATACCTGCATAAGCAATGGCGTAACTGATGGGGGAGCAGGAGTGCGAACCGCCCCCCTGAGTAGCTAAATGTGAAAAACGTGCCCCACTAGCTTATATTTCGATTTTAGTATTCCTTTGGTTTTCAGTAGGTTGTTATTTTTTCCCTTTTCGGAAGATTTTCAGAGTCTTTTCCGTTGATTTAGGGTTTTAGTTCAACCATCCACATCCCGATTCACTATTATTTCTCAAGCTTTTATCAGATTGTTGGCTAGTGGGCCCCCTTCACCAACGTTTTGCCCCCTGGCTCAAATCTGTAGTTACACACCACTGTGCATAAATGCACGATATGCTGTATACCTTTGCAGCCTATATTGCAGTTGAGCAAGAAGTCATCATGCAAGAAGGCTGCCATTATGATTGCTCTTTTTATATCCACACGTTTCTGATGTACACCAACACACGTTCAATCGAAGCCGAGTGGCGACTTTGCTTTAAAACACCGACTCGCGAAGTGGACCTATTACAACCGTTCCCGGATATGAGACGTGTATGCTGTTGTCGTCCAATTCTTGAGCGATTAATTGACGCATGCAGCTGATAACTCTAAATGCTAGAGTCCCTCGTCGCGTTTAAAAATGCTTGGATTCTATGTTATTGAACGCTGTGAAATAAATGACTGCGGTAGAATTTTTTACGCTACTTGCTTTAAGCTTGATTTCCAAAAACGATTAGGTATTTAACTAGCTATTTAGAGCTAACACAATAATTCAAAATATGATAACGAAAATATTGTAATTTGGGAAAAGTTGCACATGTCCTCTAAGAAACTTGCATATGTTTGACCCACTCAGTCTACACAAAGTGTGAAAATGGTTGTTTATGAGCGAAGGAGCAACAAATCGGTTACCACCACGGCTCTGCGCTAAAGTTAAGAAATACTTTGTCGCCGCATCGGTTGGTTGATCCAACCATTCTATCGTAACCGGTTGAAGTCTTTTTTTTATAACCATTAGTGTTTAAAATCATAAAATCCAATCGACGTGGAAAAAGTTCAATTTAGTCACATGCACTTTACTGAGAATGCGGATTGCAAGCTATCGGTAAGTAATGGCACTGTCATAGCATCTTCCTACTTGCATTAGATTTTTCTGCTGACTTTCCCGTTGCAGCTGATATCAAAGTTCATGTAGGATAGGGTGGCAAAACATTAGATGAAAGTTGAAACTCGATGCGATGCGCAGGTCGGACTCTATTTGACAAGACTGATTTTTTACTCGCTGGCAAGGTAAATGGGAAATTATTAATGAAAACATTAGGGCTCCACATAATTGTGATTGAACTGTCACATTACATGTTTAACTATCACAACTAAATATCTAGAATAAATGTTATTGTTGCTAAATAGTGTCTATGTCTAAGCCTCAGCACCCTTTTGGTCACGCCTAAGCTATCCAGCACCCCCTACCATTGGCTAACACCTGGTTAGCATAACGATAAAATAAAGACACATTTGTCCAAACGTATTCCTTTTACCTTTGACCGCCATATAAATGACCTTCCCAGCACCCCCTGAAATTGATTTCAGGACACCCTGAGTGTGCTAGCACCCCAGTTTAAGAAACCATGGTCTATGGCGTAATTGCGTTTTTAAAAAAGTCTTCGAAACTGACATGCTTCCTTGCCAAAATTTGAGATTCATGGCATATAAATTGTATATCACCGCCATATTCACGCATTTAGTTTTAATACTGTACAAAAGTCTTCGATGTTCATTTAATTTAAGGCTACGGCTGATGCTGCAGACAAGGATAGATTGTATTTGTAGCACGCCAGAATAATCTGAGAAAATGTTTTGCGATGATCTTGAAGTGACGATAACATCACCATTAGGTTAGATACAGCAACTGAGCAAGCTGGTTCGCCAAAAACAGCTGCGAAAAGCGTTAGGCTACTCCTTGTTTTTACTTGCGGTTAGATACAAGTTAGTATTTCATTGTCACAATCTTCAATACGGAGCTTGAACCTCAGGTGAAGGTCAGCCATGATATGAACTCTTTAGCATTTACTCTATCTATACACAAAGTTTGATTAGTTATGCACTGCTTGATTAGATTCAATTAAACATGAAGTAAGGCAGGTTCCTAAACAGTCTCGTTGATTTCTACTGAAAAATTTCTCTGGCTTACACATCAAACGCTTGATTAACCTGAAAATTTTGATTCAATTTTCGGAATTGGGGGGGAATGGGGGCCATTTCCCCCTGGCTACGCGCCTGACCATGGGAAAGTTTACCCCTCGGTTACGAACCGCTGCTATAAACGGACTGGTCACAAACACCAGGGTTGCGGAGTCGGAGGTAAAATATTCAACTCCAACACCGACCTTTTCAAAATGTCCGACTCCGGCTTTTACAGAATTTCCGACTCTGACACCAGCTCCGACTTGCAACTCCGACTTATTAACATAAAGTGAATAAAGTTTGACTGTCAACAATTTTTAAGCGACTAGCACTCAATGGAAATCGTGCTACACAGCAAGGAATCTCTGTTTCAACAAAAGTTTCAAAAGAAATTGGACTATTTCAACAGGAATTTCCAACTTATGAATGTGATGCTAAAAATGATCCAATTGGACTTCCAGAGTCGGACTCAAACAAAAAATCCAACACCGACATCGACGTGTTGTTAGGAATCCGACTCCACACCAAAACATCCTACTCTTTGCGACTCCAACACCGATTCCGTAACCCTGACACAAACAACGTCTATTGCCATACTCGTGAAAGAACAGTCTTTTGGAAGAACAATGAAACGCTTTGCAGATTTTTCTGTAAACAATAATGATGATGTCTCCTAGTACACCAACAGACAAAGGTAGTGCCATTTTGAAACAATGACTATTTTCACGATGGATTGTAGTGTTTTTCANAAAAAGTGGAAATTAAGAAAATAAAANGTTTAAGAAAATTATGTTCTTGTTTTTGCTTTCTTCAGNTTTGCACATCATGTGGTATTGCTTGTTCGTTTTCTAGATATTCCTCCAAAATGTTTAGAAACAGCGAAGCAGTACAACAAGCCACAAGTGACAATTAATAGCCCATCTGGATGCCAAAGCGCTCCTTACCAGGTCTGGGGTTCACGACTTTACACTGACACTTCCCACATCTGTGCATCTGCTATACACGCTGGTCGAATAAAAGGTATAAAAGTGTTGCAACCTTTGTTTATCGTTGTGTTTTTCATATTTGCTTTCTTGCATGAATTTCATCGCTGCGTGATCAAAAACTGTGTCCAAGGCTCAACAGTGTGGAACAAGCCAACTCAAGGGTCTTTGAATTAAATGAAATGATCAGAAGAATATCGTATTAAGCAATTTTTTTCAGTCACGTCTTACGGGATATTTTGGTTAAAGAAATAACAAAAAGGTTTTTCAAAGTTTAATACAAAACTTGTAAGACGCTTGAACTTGTCTAAGTCTTGATCCAATACTTCGCAGATTCTAAGAGATAGTTTTGTTTCTAGGTAAGTCTAGTTCCATTGACAATATTTGTGTTTACTTAACAGATACGGGAGGCTCCGTGAAAGTTTTCAAGCATTCGGGTTCAGAATATTTCCGGGGTAGTACCAGGAACGGAATCGTTAGCAGATCACACAGTCGTTGGAATGGATCGTTTACAATTGAACCCGAAACCGGTTTGGTCTTGAAACACATGTATTTTGTTATTTTAAAAAATCGTTAAAAATTGTTGAAATTTACGTGCGGAAATGCGATGTAAAGTTTTAAGAAAAATACTCAGTAACATAGCAAAACTGTACATTTTCTAATCCATTACTTCATTTTCCAGATAGTTTAGAAACAAATCAGTTTATGACATGTGCTTACAACAAATTGCGTAAAAGTGTGTAAGAAAAACGTTTGCATCTATTTAGCTTTTACTACCCTCCACATTTCAGTTCTGTTCAAGGTCCACTGCGCTTTAATCCAGATATCTGCTGCAAACGAACTGACTCGGAGCACCGGTCACGCTTCACGGTATCGTGACCTCCTGGTTGCAAACGTAAGGCTATTCGATTGTGGGGAACCACCCTTTACACAGCTGATTCTTACGTATGCATTGCCGCCATTCACGCTGGAGTGATTACGGGTAAGTGCATGAATTTATATCTAGAGTACTGTACAAAATATGAGGTTTGGCACGTTCAAAAGTAATAAAGAAAATACGGCAGAAAATTATTGTCTGCATTGCTCGACACAGTATTCGAGATGTGCTGGAGGAAGAACGGAGGTTATTTTGAAAACGCTGCATTTTTTCCAATAACCCAAAACTATTTCATGATTAAAGGCTTTCTACTTCCTCCTTTTGATGACTTTGTTCTTACCAACAATTATTATTTTCTGTTACCGACATGATCCCGGAGCTTATTTTTTGATTATCATGAACGAATAATGTTGATGATGCTCTAAAGCGCTACGAAAGTGGAATCGAGAAAAAAAAGAATATGTTTTAAAGACACGTCGATCTATAAGTCCAAAACTTCGTTTGCAGCACAATTGTAAAGTAAATTTTGCAATTCTTGAAATAGGATTCAAGTTGTTTAAAATAAAAGTCCTGTGTGGTTAATTTTCTGTTCATTCTTAAGCTCCAACTTTATACCACAACGGAGCCTTAAGCTCCAACTTTATACTACAATGTTCCAAATTTTTGAAACAGACTTGCAAGTTTCTCTAAAACCTGTACATTATCCTTTTAGTTCAGTGTATTCGAAATTCATCAAGTCATGAAGAATACATCAGACTGATTCATTACTAATGAAAGTCTGGAAGGCATTTTTAAAATTTACGAGTTGAGCTTTGACGAATAAACAAAGTTGTTAAATTTTAGTTTTGATGTTACAAATCCAAAATATTCAAAACAAAACAGAATACAGCAAATCGTTAGCGAAAGAAATCATAAAAAGTATCTTGCAATCTTATTGTGATCCAGCAATTGTATTTTTTATTGATAAAACCCTAAAGCAATATATGTTATCCAGAAAAACTTTCAGGTATTTGTTTCAGATTCCGGAGGTCCAGTTGAAGTTTTCATATCAGAAGGGCAAAGACGATATATCAGCAGTGTGCAGAATGGTGTTCACAGTCTCGCCTACGGTCCATGGTCATCTTCTTTTCATTTCCACGGTAAAGCGCAAGTTTTGCCATAGATTCATCCATATCAGGAATCAGTGGTCGCAATTTATCTTTACTGTTCGAATGAAAATTTATTTGTAAATGATTTCTACTGCGTTTTAATAATATTATACGCTATTCACATACTTGACTTGATAAACTAAAATATTTGTAACGTGTTGTTTATCGCCTAGACAATTGCACCAAGCGTGGAGATTCATTTATTGGATCGCAGTTTGATATAAACTGTCCACATGGATGCCTGCAGCTGTGGGGACCGGAATTTATACAGTTGATTCACACATCGGCATTGCTGCTATTCACGATAACCTGATAACAAGTAATTTCAATTGAAGTCATTCAGTTTTCCAAGACATTTTTGCAGATGATACCGTTCAAATTGTGTTTACCTTTTTTGCCAGATGAAGGTGGAAGGGTCAAAGTTTTTAAATCT
>JGI24159J19872_10009840_pt1 | contig 12534 bp, 7 predicted proteins | sample Ectturendosymbi4_FD_19872 | JGI IMG/M metagenome (IMG submission 19872)
ACCAACTGTTGTGTAAAGCTGTGGCGACAAGTAGGCCTGTTTCTTAACTTCTTGCAGAGCCGTGTTATAATTGATTGTGGCTTCGTTTTCGCAAATACACAGCCGCTTTCACACTTTGCGTAGCCGTAGACTGAGTGGGCCAAACATATATGCAGGTTTGTTTAGGGGCATGTGCAACTTCCCCAAATAAAAAATTGTGTTTATGATATTTGTGAATCCTGTTGTTAACTCTCAAAAGCTAGATAGATAAATTCCTAATCGTTAATGGGAAGCGGCCTTCGTGCAAGTAGCGTGCTAAAATGCTACTGCAGTCGCATGTCATTGCGTTCAATGATACAAAATCCAAATATTTTTAAAACTCGTTGAGAGACACTAGCGTTTACATTATCAGTTGCATACGTCAACCAGTCGCTCAAGAATTAGACAAGATCAACGTCTTAGTCTACATGCGCAAGTTTTGTAGACCTACTTCGGGAGTTGGTGTCTTAGAGCAAAATCGCTAGTGGGATTCGAGTGAACGCGTGTTTTTATACATCGTAAAAGTGTAAATATAAAAAGCGCAGTCATAATGACGGCCACGATGACTCCTTGCTGAACTGCAATATTGGCTGAAAAAAGCATACTGCAGATCTTGCACTTACAGCATCGAGGTTTTCAGAAACGCTTTTGTCAGAAAGTTTCACGAGAAAATGGTGGCTTTCATTCAAAGTAGAAATTTGGAAATTTACTAAAAACAAACTTTGGAAACTTGTTAATTCAATGAAAGCAGACTTTCTATTTGCCAGCTTAAATCAGAACAGAACTATTCAGAAAAATGTGCCAGAACAAGGCACATTTTATGGATGATGTTTTTTTGCAAACAAGGGGCATTATATATTTAAATGTTGAGAGTTGGTTCTTGTTTGCCCCCCCTATCAAAATTTCTTGCTACGTGCCTGCCCCCCACCTGTCCCTATCGGATCCGTTTTTAACTTTGTTCAAGATTCAGTTTCCAATAAATCGGCCTTGACAGTCCACGTTTCAAGGCATTCTTTGCATCACAACATTTTTGATAGGCCAGAAGTGCATTGTTTGCCTTTCCACTAAAGGTTGGGTGATCAATCGACAGTCCCAGTGTGATTCGCACTGGCTTCTCTGTAGAAAAATCTTCAACTAGACCGCCCAGTAAAAGACACGTTTCAGGCAGGGGCGGTCCAGCCAGTAAGTATAGGGGGGAGATCTCAGCAATATTTGGCAGTCAAGTCTCATTACGGGTTCACTACTGTAAGAGAGATGGAGTATACTTCACAACACTGCTNTGACAAAACAATGGACGGCAAACTGGCCTAATATCGCGAATGCTGTTTTCCGAATTGTACAAAATCATGGTGACAACAGTTACTTTTATAGGTTTTAGGGGGAGCGATCACCCCAATCGCCCCCCCCCCTGGATCCGCCCCTGATTTCAGGTTTGGGTGTGCTGTCAGTTGGCACCTACCAAACGCCTAAAATCATTTCAAAAAGTGTTTTTGCTCCGTAAATATTTTCTGNCTACTCCACTGGACTCACACANCAAAAAAACGACAAACCAATCAAAATCCTGCAATTTTGTTTCGAATCACATTTTGACGTTTTTATTGATGCTGTGTCAGAAAACAGTTGCCTTCTAACCTCATGACTGCGCCATTGCATCATCTACATAGTTTTGAAAAAATAGAAAGAATCAATTTGCAACTTTTATCCGCTTTACTAGTGGAATCAAACGAATCGTTCAATCTGTGCTTAAATTGACAAACAATCTACAGCAAAATTATGTAACAGGTAAAATTATTTACACTTACTAATTCTATGTTTGGAGATTTACGAAAATCAATGATTGTATTCGATCGTCAAATTCGTTCAAATTTCAAAAAGCAACAAACTATGAACACTTTCTGTTGTCCAAAACAGGTTTGGCAGTGGAGGAAGCAGCAATACTTCGTATAAATTGCAAAAACGGCTAGAAAACTGATAGCTGTCAAAGTTCGGTGCAATGTTGATCATTTGGGGATGTCGGCTCATTATCGGTTCATAATAAAATCTGATAAAGGGTTAGTTTGCTTTGTCAGGCAAGACTGAAATCGTGTGAAGGCGCTCAGCAGAAGGTGAGGTATAGACAAAAAATTATAAAGTTTATCCGTCGTATTTTGTCTCCAAAAGCGCGTATGCTACAAGAGCACACTGGCAAACATCAAAGGCGTAATTACAAGAAGACAACACACTCAATAATTACAAGACGTTGGCAAGCGTTTATCAAACTGTTGTTTCTGGTTACCATCACATCCAGTCCACAAAATTTGTATGGTCGATGGCGTTATAAGGTTCTGCACGGCTTCACGCATCTCAACTTAGCACAACAGTAAAAATCAATGTCCCGGTTCTCGCTTGGCGCCAGCTCTCGGTTTGCAACAAATGTTCCTGCTTCTTTTTTAGATGAGCAGATCAGCCTTACTCACTGTGAAGCTGAGGGTTGATACAACAGACTGTTCTTGAAGAAGAGGCGAGCATCTGCATTTAAACAAGCCACTTATCCCGTGCAGATCAAGCTGCTTACACAAAGACAATGTTGGTCTGATGCACAACCTCCTAGCGGGAAAGAACAACCAAGAGATAACCATATTTTTATATGTTTTAGAGAAGTTGGATTGGGAAAACGTTTTTCTATCAAACGCTTTTTGTAGTTAAATTACTAAGAAGTTCATGCATTTTGTAACAAAATCGCTCTTCATCGTCAATCCTAATGTCAACAGCATTATAGGTGACTTTTCGGTTACCTACTGTATTTCAGAGAGAGCCAAACTAATAGCAGTACAGATTAAGCTTTACGAACCTTGCAACGCCAGGTGTTCAGGACGATCTTGCCTCGCCATTCCAAGGTCAATAGCGATGTCAGTAGCTCTGCCTTCTGCAAAACAAACATCAGTTAGGTAACGTAAGCAACAATTTGATTGAAATGGATAAGAGACGTTTGCCTTTTGTAAGTACAGTATTGCCATATTTTGAACTGCTGATTGCCAAGCCCACCTGGAATCACGTTGCGGCGAACGTAATCAGGACTTGTTGGATCGCCTGACGAGTAATTGTTGCTGTTGTTGACGTTTCCAGAACTGGACACCGCTGAACTTTCAGTTGAGGCAGAGGGTGATGACTGCTGGTTACCTACCATTCATAAATAGGAAAACAAAGCATAAAGTCATGCAGGACTTCAGATAACCACATAAATTTATCAGCATGAATAGTTTAGGCTGTACAACAGGTGTGTACACAACCAACCGATCATGTTACAGCTAATTCAAACAGAACTGTATATATTACATGGTTAAACGAGACTTCAATCAGTAGGGGAAACTTTTTACCGCTGGCATCAACTGTGGCTATTCTTGCTGAAAACAACGATCCCTCGTAAGCAGTCACTGGGGCGAAAGATGCAACTGGAGACGCACCGCTAGTGGGCGAAGGCGAACTGCTGTTCTGGTTTTCACGGGACGTTCGTGGTGAAGGGGTAGAAACTCGAGGAGAAGGATGTTGCTGTGACGAGCTGTTTTCTGTATGGAAACACAAGATTTTCTGTAGCAAATATTTGCAATTTAGTTTGCTGACTGTGAAATAAAGTGCCTGCAACTTCATTCTAAACAATTCTTAACCAAAATTCATAACTTCAGCCAGACTATTGGCCCTTCTCTTAAATTTGCCGAAATCTATTATTTCGACTATCTTTCGGTAATTACGTGCTTTTTATAAGTTTTAAGGTTGCGCTATGCCCGAAAGGATATGAAACTTCTAGGTTTGAGACCGGTAGCGACTTGGTCCGAAATACAGCCTGCCGTTTGTTGTTTGATGGAAATCAGATGTCAAACTGAAAGTTTCCAAAAAATATTGTGCAACCTGCTCCGATGTCGCTGACTTACTGGAGTGTGCAATTTTGTGACAACTGCAAAACAGTTAACATCAGCTAAAGTTAAAATAACTACTTTTGCAAACACTGGCATCTACAAAGCTCACCATTCACATTGTTGTTGACGTCGTGTTCAATTAGCCGCTGCATGGAAGCAATTTTGCTTTGTAATCTTTGATTTTCTTTTCGCTCTTGGTGCAACTCACTCTCCGTTTCCACTGTGGAAAATGTTTCAAAAATATGAAACTCTTGGTGATTAAGATGTAGAGAAAAGCGGCATAAAAGGGCAATTTCCTATTTTTCTTTGCAGTGCGTTCCACTATCATATAGTTTAGACTATTAGCCTTGATCTTCATTCCCATAAACTTGAGGCGTCCACGATGAATGATGCAGTAGTTTTAGTTTTTGTTCTGTCGCTCTTTATCGAAGAACAATGTCGAGCATCAACACGTCCTTATTAACAACGGTACTTCACGCCAAAACACATTGTAGTGCTGACGTGTTGCGGGCACACTTACAAGAATAGTTGACATCATCATGGCAAAAGAAAATTTAAAAGGAGTAAAATAGTTTCAGTCGTGTACGACGCTGCTTCGCGTGCTTTGCTTGGTAGCTATCCACCGTGGTTGCTAACTGCCTCTTGTATTCGTTACCCGCAAATCATGCAATTAGGGATTTTTCGTAAAGGCGACAGTTTGCCACTGCGCTCAGTGCTGGTGAATTCGCATCAGCTAAATTTGTTTCAGTGAAAATCCTGATGCGTTTGTCCTGATGCACGAGTGCATGACCTCTAGTCAAGTTCACATTAAATGCGGCCAACATTTGCGTTTACAAAATCTTAGTTCGTACTGGGTGATTTACTGATTTGATACAGATTATCCGCTAATAAAAGTTACTGGGCAAAAGCATCAGGCCTTTCTCANCCAAAACGAATCATCACTGATGAACACANCACTTTTATTGACAAAATATGTCGGCTCTTGCATGGTGCTTGGAGCGCGAAACATCTTAAGTATTTTTCCCGTAAATACTTTAGCAATAGACACAGCCACCATACAAATTGAAGGTAAGAATTATGAATGTCAACGAAAAAAGAACGTTTTTCTTTCCATCGAAAACACCTTTGACAATCGGGCACTTTCAGATTTTTTTTTAAAAGTCACCAACACTGCTTATTGCTGGTAACTGCTTTGACCCCAAGATTGATGAAGTCTGGTACTGATTTATTTTTTTCGTGTGCGTGACAAAACGTTTGAAAGCAAGCAATCAATATAAGTAGAAATAGTTATGCAAATGTTCAACATTGCATTGAGCTGATTTTTGGAACTATATACAAGACAAACAAGGGCAGGCTTAGGGTTAAGGTCGAGAGAGAAAATTTTATCCTGTTTTGCTGAGTATTTGAGTTCATTTATTCTTGTCATGTCACATATTTTCCAACTTGAAACGTACAGCATGTAAGCATTGCACAATGTATAGTAGTTTTTATTAGTTTTTGATTTAAACTTGTTGTATGACGTTACGAGATTCCTCTTTTGAAATATGTCTCGCCGTGTTTTACAAGTATACAGCAGTCTTGCTGCACAGGTTGGCTTAGCACAGCACAGGACGTGCTTTGTTTTGAAGAACATTGCTTTTCCTTTTTTGTACCCAACTACCGAGAAGTAGGAAAACATTAAAACTAACCTAGACTCGATGTTCGCAGATACAACGATGAGCGAAATTTTTGCATGTAAATTCCAGAGTCCACTGTGTGAGATTACAGTCGTTGCGTACAACGAAAGATAAAAATCGCCAACATAAGCCTGACCTAATGAAAATGATTTTATCGGTAAAACTAAAAACTCGCCACAAGATTAGTTAAACGGTTTTGTTGCGAGTATTCTACATACTGCACCGCAAACAAGTCTCAAATTTTAATTTGCTTTTTGCTGCTTTGAAAACGTTTAGGAGTTGTGCAAATCCAGTTTTTTAGTTGTAGCATCTCGAACAGTTCAACTCAGTAAACGTTTATCAGATGATAAAAACAACAGATGCATGACATACGCAAGTTAATAATTTATTAAACGTGAATGGAGCTGTAGCCGATTGTATACACCATTTATTAAGCGCAATGCTAATTTACTTGGTGAAATTTATCCAAAATGGATATTTGAAGTTAGTAACGCAGAGATGATTATTGTAGACACATCAAAAATGTACATCTTCGTATCGCAGATGCATCCTATGCTTTCTAAATACACCGGAAACAGCTAATCAGTTGGCAGTGTGATTTTGCGATATTGGAGAGGAGAAACTTGTACGTGTTCTGTAGCGTAGCCTGAAGTATGCACGGCTCTGTGCAACGCCATCACTTCTCTCTATTTTGACAACAAACGAATAGAGCACATATCAACATCTAGATTCGCGTAGCGTGGAAAAATAAGAGGCCTTTTTTTTAGTTATATCCGCACCGTCTTTGCCAGAAAAGCATACGACTAGAACAGTCGTGGCATGATGCTATCGTTTTTACAACCCACATTCCCAATTCCAGTCCGCATTCGTTCAATTTTCCCCGATTTTTGTTGATGCATATGACAGGAGAAATGGCCATTGAACGGTTCAGCAACTCGATCATCCAGATTATCGCTGAGGAATCGTAAATAACGTTACAAAGAAACGTCATCCAATTTCATATCCGCGCTCCATCACAGTAAAAGTCGCGTTAGGCTAGTGCTGTGCACATGGCATTGTCAGCAAGTGTCGAATGCCACGTACGAGTTTTTGAAGCCTGGAAATATTGATGCCATGGGTGTACGCACGTTTTTTAGAATAACTATTGTAACGTTGACAAAGACAAACGAAGGACGCCCTCAACAACTTTCTTTACAAATATTGAATATTTAGCAGAAACCTTTTTTAAAACAAAATTTTGAATCTACGTGTAGCAATCTTGCTCTTCCAAGCAATGCTGCTTAACACTAAATCAACCATCAATGCGTCTGTCCGTTCGTGTGTAATAATAAGTAGCTGCATGCTATGGAATGGGACTATTAATCATCAATGCAAATATCGTGATTGCTATATTTATACAATCTGCGCACCTTTTTCTCGTGGCGTCAGGCAGAGAAGAAAGAAACGCATATGTGTTAGCATTCTGTTTACCACAGAACCAACAAGCTTGCAATCTGTGCGAAAACGTGCATGTTCATGAATGCAGAAAAATATTTTCATCAAAACGAAATTTTCAAACCGTTTTTATGCAGTCGCACCCTTTTTCCATTTGCGATGCAAGGCAACCCTGAACAGTTAGTCTGTTACACGTTGCATTTGAAATCTTGTATATATATAGCCAAAGTGGAATGTGACTACCCTCCATGCGGTGTTTGCACAGCTCCCTCAAAATCTCGACAACCGGTTAAAACCCTTTCATAGCAAGTGTTTGCTGGTAAAAGTTTGCGACGTTTGCAATCTTCCGCTGAGATAGAACATCGAAAGAAAACATATTCAAATCTTTTCGTTTTAACTTACTTCAAGTTCTTTTTTTCTATACGCAACAGTGTATTTTCGGATACATCTTCAAAAGGGACAATAAAAAGTGAGTGGGCGTCTAAAAACAAGGATTCTGTATGTGGTTCATCAAGTTACGCAGCGTCATTTAAAAAACTAAAGGACTTCAATTTAAAGATTGTGGTTGTGGAGGCAACCCAATTTTGGGGCACTGTGAAAATAGCTTGTCTCGAACAGATTTAAGTGAGCGAATTCAAATCGGTGTTTAAGACCACGCAAGTCACCTCTATTTAAGGTCAGATTAGTCTGACCGCTTTTGAAGAGTAACCATCTGCATTGACTGCAAAGTTGACTGATCTAATCTTGAAAACGCAAATTAAGAGCAAACAAAACTTTGAATTCCTAACGTGCGTTCGGGTGTAAATAGCAAATACTATCGTGAAGATTGCGGAAAATTGACAGAAAGTTTTGGCTGTCACTCCGCAACACGGTTCCAGTAGAGCATGCCTGTTTCTTGTTTCATCTAAAGATTTTGAGCCAAGCCAAAGACAAACACTGCGCATGCTCGCAGCTGACAATATTGCTACTTAGCTGCGACCCACAGAACTCACCTTTTTCTCGTTCGAAGTCCTCTAGTTTGCGTTCAACGCTTTCTCGAAGCTGACGCTCTTGATTGAGCTTGAGTTTCAGTTCCGCTACAAAAAATTACAATTGAAGACTTGCAACACGATCTCATAATCTGAGATTCATTAAGTCCTATGGTTATCAATCGCAAAAAGTTTAACGCATAACAGTGACAATGATTCGGCTAATAAGAGCTTCAGCGATTTTTATTCTGCTTGGCTGTAGGTCAACTTGCCGTCTAACAGCAGTTCAAAGGTATTTTTCAGGAAGACGTCATAAATTTTGCGGCTTGCCAGGCGCCTAGCAGCATTTGAAATATTTTAAATGAAGAATCATCAAAGAACGCGCACCCGTAAGTCTGAAAGATCCGATATTTTCCGGTAGGTTTTGCCTATCGGATTAAGTGCAAGTAAGTCGGAAAATTCCATGTCTTCGCTGCGAATTCTGTTCGGTTCATTAGCTCCATTACTTAATACCTATAAGCCGCCGCAGAAAATAGTGCGGCAGTTCTCCAGAAAGGTATCAAATTGTATGTTGCGCAGAAATACTTCGTACCAATTTCGAACGAAGCATGTTTTTCTTGCAGATTCGCGTTGTCCGCTGCCACTTTCAGAAGGCCCTGTATGTTCGTCAACAATGTCTGCATGGATGACATGCTGTTGCTGAGTTGAACACCGGCTTCTTCATCCGCTGGCAACTCGCAATCAGAGTTCTTTCTGATTCCATCAGACGATAAAACATTCTCGCAGTTCTTCAGCGCTGTAGCGAAAAAATAGTTTGTGAGATGAGATGGTGGCTCTGATGGTGGCTCTTCAGGTGAAATACAATATTCAGTCAAGTTGTAACTGCGTTTACTCTCTTAGACAAAACTGTATCACCTTGACTGGATACGCTTTTCTCTCTCATAGTAATGGTCAAATTGCAAACTGCCAAAAACATGTTTGTATAGTACGAGTACCATTTCGTTACTTTCGGAAGCACAGAATGTCTTAAAAGTTAAAACTTCGATTTGGCACAAACTTGGTTTCCTTTGCAACCCATATCAAATTTAGGTGACGTTTAGAAAAGAAGACAGGTCATAAGGAAACCCTATCTTTTCTCTTAAGCATTTGTATCAGCAAACTGATTTTGACTCGCTCGAAATAATCACCAAGGCAAACACCAGCAAAACATGTGTTCTTGCCATTCTTCCACAACGGGAACATTCATGCGTAGCGAAGCACGTGATACAATTATTTACGCCACGTGATTAGAGACTAAACCGAGGGTCACGCTAGGCTAATTGTCAGTTTGTTTTTGGAAATGTTATTCAACAACTTCGTGACTTTCTCGTTTTACTTCAAAGGGATAAGTTAAACGCTAATCTTCGAAGGAACGATAATAGACGAATGGAACTACATTTGTGCGCTCCTAAGTCCGGTTCAGTTTGTCTAACCCGAACAAGCAAGTTTTCAGGAACAATAAAAGACCACCATATACTTTTTCAGGGATCTGCATATGAGGTAACACTAAACGCTTCCTCCTCTTCCGGAGCTACCTTGCACCGAATGTGCTGCTGGGACAGTCTCCGCGGTCCGTGTAGTTACCAGGTACAAACAAAAGCACGCCGGCGTTGCAGTTGTGTCTTTTGTTTTCGTTAGCTGATGTGCAAGAAGAATGCAAAGGATGCCAACCGGCATAAAAATAGAAGCAACCATCAGGAAACTTCTCTGTTTTGCACAATGACTCACACATCCCGCATCTACAGTACAACTACCGAAGAACTCATTTCAAAGAATTCACCCCAAATAACAAATGAGGGCTTTTTCAATATGGTTGGTTCGCTAGAACAACGTGGCTGTTGGTCGTTGGGAAGGAAGTCGATGGGGAAATTCCTTTCTCCTTTTACCGTTCTGTTATTGTTTTCAACTCTTGTCCCAGACGTGCGTCAGTATGGTTTTGATAGGCTTGAATTGTTTCTACTACCTCTTTGTTTCTTTCACGCATTTAGAAAAACACTCTACTTGGATTAGAGACAGGTTGTCTGTTAACACCCAAAAAATACTGCAGATTATCAACATGATTAGTGCGTCTTGCAAAAGAAAAATAGGTGAAAATATGAGCTTCTAAGAGGTTTTATGCAAAAGTAAGTTTCACAGAGTTGCTGCAGTCTACTTGGCCTCACTGTCACTAGATTCTTTTTCGCAAAGGAAGAATTTTCACAAGAAAGTTGAAGTGCGAGCAACTGCAGCCGATTAAAAAATGATCTAAAACTAATTAGAGCTTATTTAAATGAGGTAGAACATGTTTGGTGAATTCAAAGTGCAATAACTTCAAACTTTTTGACTGAAAAGGTTACAGCCTACATAATTTTGGAAATTTCGCATCAGCACTTGTGGTTGAACATATAAAGCGCTCGTATAGAATTTCGCACAATTTTAAAGAAACAACAGCACTAGAATTTTTTAACAGACCGATCGAAAATTGAAGTTTGTTGTTTTCTGAATTGCTCGCTTGATTTTATTAGCCGTGTTTGAGAAAACACGATTCCTAAGCAAATACACACAAGTGCATGAGATTCATTTAATACAACCGATTTTGTGATTGACAATTACGAAACGCAAAACATACGCCCGATTGCTATTTTTCTGCTAGACAAAAAAATGCTAAATGTTTTGAGCATTTGAGAACAACGTCCTAAAGTCCCGAATCAACCTGTATGTGACACGTAAAGAGCCTTAGCGTGAATAAAACAGCAATCAGAAGAGGTGATATTTGCCTTCCACCTTTTCGAAGAAGTATTTTCTTGTCTGCAAAAAACGTTTCTTCGGTTCTAATCTCATAAAACACATAAAAGATTTTTTCCCTTTAAAGCGAACGGAGGTATACTTCTCTGGGTCGCGGATTAATGTACACGCGATGCCAGCCTTTCACTCAGTATACTATCCGATAATAGGGTGCCCAGATGCAGAACTGATGTATGAGAGATAACGCGTTATGATCGGCAAAGATGGATTTAAAACCTACATTTATGAGAGCTAATAAGCCGCTTCTCAGAAACTGACGCCACACACGGTCACTACAGTGACTGAAAAATGCTACATTCTTCGAATTCATCAAATTTCTGGTCATGGCAAGATAACGACTTTCAAAATAGATTTCGTCGCATGTGTTTGAGCGCTGGCAGCAGTGGTTTAACACTCACTAAGAGCACAAAGCTATCTTTCAGGCTCATTTTCGAATTTCCGTTCCAACTCCTTATGTCTGTAGCTCTCACTCGTAAAGCGAAAAGAAATGCGAGTGCATAGCCAGAGATTTTTCATTATGGGGTAACGAAACGCAGACGCCCACCGTAAAGTACGGTTTATCAACTTTATCTAAACATCAAGCAGCAGGATTTACATCGCTTTAGGCCTGCGGCTAAATTGGATCGAAGACACTTCAAAGACTAAATTTGCTGACATCGGGGTTGTCAAAACCAAAGCTTGAAAGCATTCCAACATTTTGATGAATTCAAGACAAGCAGACATGTTACGTTTTTATGTATGTTGCAAAATTTGTGCTAACTTTTGGTTGATAAGGGCATCAAGACCCCCAACCTTAATCACTGGCGAATTTGGGCCACACACAAAACATTTATCAGAGGCCTCATCGAGTAGAACTGAGTGGGAGGTAATTGATTCAATTTCCAAAGATATTGGAATTTTTCATTTCGTTTATCTCGTTACCTTTGATGTGAAAAAATTTGTGAAAGTTTTCAAAGTTACGGTAGCAACAGAAGTGTTCGAGAAACAACTGGCCTGAAGTTATGCAAATTAAAAGTACATCCAGGGCGTATTACTGGCATTTTATTTAAAACGAAGCCTTCTTCGCTCACATTACTCACTTCAGGAAAAAATCTTACGATCGGTTCGCTATGTTAAACTGATGAAAAGAAACTTCTTGTTTGAATTATGATTTATGTAATTTTTCAGCTGCGATTCGGCACTGTCCACAGGGACAATTAAGCTTCGACCCAAACTTAAGTGCCTGGCTTCAGACGAAATGGTAGCCTACCAACTGGTACCAACTACAAAAATTCAAGCTCTGGTCCGAACCGAACAAACTTCATATGATTTGACCAAGCTATCCGATCCAGTCCATACAGCCGACAACGATCAACTTCATCATCACGTCAATGAAGTCGCATTATTTGAATTAAACCTAGTTAATTATCATCTCTCTCAAGCTTTATAAAGAATTGCTCTGAAATGAGGATCCTCGAACGCATGACTTGGGAAGGAATCAGTTGCCAACAATTCGATAAAATTCAGGGAAAAGTGTGTAAGCGCGACGCTGCACCGTGCAGCTAGGGCAAAACTTTTCTAAAAAAGAAATACCAAAGTGAAGTGATTTGGCGGGGGGTCGGGGGGGGCGGCCGACCCCCGGGCTTGAACAATTTCAGGGCAAACTCTGTTTTCAGGGCAAGCGCAAGTTGTTAAAAATCCTGAATGTAAAAAGTATATTCAATACAGTGAAAAATTTCAGGG